>Ga0155608_11_pt2 | contig 155302 bp, 180 predicted proteins | sample RifCSPhighO2_12_FD_107265 | JGI IMG/M metagenome (GOLD analysis project Ga0155608, IMG submission 107265) | Candidatus Saccharibacteria bacterium RIFCSPHIGHO2_12_FULL_41_12
TGATGATAATGACGCAGACAATAACGAAGAGGAGGACAAATAAATGAGACGATATGCAAGCGGAGTCAATATCGCTGATTTTGACGCAGTCCAACTAGCAATTGCCAGCCCGGAAGACATTAAAGAATGGAGTCACGGCGAAGTCACCAAACCAGAAACCATTAACTACCGGACCCAAAAGCCAGAAAGAGACGGTCTATTTTGTGAACGAATTTTTGGCCCGGTCAAAGACATTAACCCTCATGATGCAAAATACAAAGGTATCAGGTCAAGAGAGGCGGCAATTGATAAAAATGGCGAGTTAGTTACGCGCTCAATTGTACGGCGAGAGAGAATGGCGCACATTGCACTTGCTGTACCAGTTGCCCACATTTGGTTCCTAAGGGGTACCCCGAGCGCTATTGGGCTTGTTCTTGGTATGACGGTTAAAAATTTAGAGCGGATTGCATATTTTGCAAGTTACGTTGTCAAATCTGTAGATACAGAAAAACGCGACCAAATATTGCTTGAAAAACAAGCTGAATTCGAAGCAGCGACAGCTGCAATCAAAATGCGTTATGAAGAAGAAGCTAAATCTAAGGATGCAAATGTTAAGGAGCTAGCTGCCAAGCAGACAGAAGAGCTTGAAGAGCTTGAGAGCGATTTCTTGACATTTAAAGACCAGGTATTAGTGCTCAATAAGTACGGTCTGATAAGTGAGAATGATTATCGTGAACTTCCTGATAATTTACAAAAGGTTGTAAATGTCGATATGGGTGGCAAAGCCATAAAAGATCTTCTAGAAGAAATAGATCTTAACCAATTAATTGAAGAACTCAACAAAGAGGCCGACGAGTCAAAAGGACAGCGCAAGAAAAAACTACTTAAGAGGCTGAGATTGTTAGAAAATATGAAAAAATCTGGGATTAAACCTTCTAGTATGTGTTTGAGCGCCATACCAGTTATTCCCCCAGATTTAAGGCCTATGGTTCAGCTGACTGGTGGAAGATTTGCTACCTCAGACCTTAATGATTTATACCGTCGAGTGATAAACAGGAACAATCGTTTAAAGAAGCTTGTGGGACTTAACGCTCCGGAGGTAATTCAACGCAATGAGCAGAGAATGCTCCAAGAAGCGGTCGATGCGCTGATTGATAATGGTAGTTCAAGAACTGGCAAAGCTGTTGCCGCCACATCTCAAAAACGTCGCCTCAAATCATTAAGTGACATGCTCAAAGGCAAACAAGGACGGTTCCGTCAGAACTTACTTGGAAAACGTGTTGATTATTCAGGGCGTTCAGTGATTGTTTCTGGTCCTGAACTAACAATGGAGCAATGTGGTTTGCCTAAAATGATGGCGCTTGAGCTATTCAAGCCTTTTGTTATTGGGCGATTGATCGAGCTTGACTATGCTCATAACATTCGTAGTGCTACTAGGATGATTGAAACAAGTGAGACTGCAGTTTGGGACGCGCTTGACCACGTTATTAGAGGTAAATACGTATTGCTTAACCGTGCTCCAAGTTTGCACCGTCTTAGTATCCAGGCTTTCCAACCGGTTTTGATTGAGGGTAAAGCTATTCAGCTCAATCCACTTGTCTGTAAAGGATTTAATGCCGACTTTGATGGTGACCAGATGGCTGTACATTTGCCTCTTTCGGATGATGCTCAAGCTGAAGCCCGAGATATTATGGCTGCCAGCAAAAATCTGCTAAAACCGGCAGACGGATCGCCTATTTTGCATATTGAACAAGATATAGTTCTTGGTTGTTATTATTTGACATATAGACCACCCGGTGCTTCGGAAACTGTCAAACATTATACTTCCATGAATGAGGCAACTATGGTTCTTGAATCAGGTAAGTTGACTCTGCAAGATTTGATATCCGTAGAATTTCGTGGGCAAAAACGCACTAGTACATTGGGTAGGTTTATGTTCAATGAAATATTTCCAGAAGATTTTCCTTACGTAGATGAGGCTATGACCAAGAAAAAACTTTCGGCAACTATGGCCAGAGCTTATTCTCAGTACGGGCAAGATGTTAGTGCCAAAATTGCCGATAAATTAAAAGAACTTGGGTTCAAGTCCGCAACTAATTCGGGACTTTCTATGGGAATGAGTGACTTTATCAACGTCAAGAACCTAGACACCATATTGGGTGGTGCAGAAGAAAAAGCTGCGGCTGTCTCTGAGCAGTTTGCACAAGGCTTTATCACCGAAGAAGAAAGATTCCGCCTGACCATCGAAACATGGACCCAAGCTGACGAAGCCGTTCAAGTAGCATTAACAAAGCAGTTTGCTACTGAAAACTCGGCTATGTCGCTTGCGGTTACATCTGGTGCTCGAGGTTCTATTGTTCAGGTTAAACAAGTTATCGGTTCTGTTGGTATTTTGTCTGATGCAACCGGTAAAGCAATGGAGCTACCAGTAAGAAGCAATTATCGAGATGGTCTTGATCCGCTCGAGTACTTCATCTCAGCACGTGGCGCAAGAAAAGGTTTGATTGATACCGCACTTAAGACCGCTGACTCAGGGTATTTGACTCGTCGTTTAGTTGATGTAGCTCAAGACGTTTTCTCAATAGAAGAAGATTCCCAGGACCCGGGATTCTCTATGTTAAGATCTGATGCAGCTGAGATAGGTGTTAGTTATGCTTCGCGGTTGTCAGGTCGTTATGCAGCAGAGAACTTAGCGAAATATGTTAAAAAGGGAGCATTAATCACTGAAGAGATGGCAGCAGCCATAGAAGAAGATGCTTCGATTAACGGTGTAAAAATCATGAGCGTACTTAGTTGTAACGCGCTCCACGGCGTTAACCCAAAGAGTTATGGCACAGACCCATCAACCGGACAGCTTGTTGCTTTGAACAGCCCAATTGGAGTTATTGCAGCCCAGAGTATCGGCGAACCCGGTACTCAATTGACACTACGAACATTCCACAGTGGTGGCGCAGCAGCAGCAGACGATATTACACAAGGTTTACCTAGAGTTGAAGAAATATTTGAAGTCAGGGTTCCCAAAGGTAAGGCATTCCTGTCTGATATCGCTGGAAAAGCTAATGTCTGGGAAGAGGGAGATAATTATATCGTACAGGTCACGGATGATAAGGCTGAGCCTGTTGAGTTGATTATCGGTGATCGTGTTGTGAGTGTTGCAGAAGGAACTGTTGTCTCTGTTGGAGACGTTCTTGCAACAGATGAAACAGGAGAAAACCCATTGATCGCTTCTGTGGCTGGAAAGGTCCATTTGACGAAAAAGAAAATAAAAGTTGTCCCAGTTGGACAAAGTGTTATCAAATATGTTGTGCCTGGCTACAAACAGGTATTGGTTGGGGACGGAGAAATGGTTGTTGCTGGACAAAGATTGACAAATGGTTCGATCAACGCACATGATCTTATGCGTTTGCAGGGCGTTGAGCCAACCCAGAGATATATAATGAATGAGATTTTAAGAATATTTGTATCTCAAGGTCAAAATATCTCAGATAAACATCTTGAGATTATTGTTCGTCAAATGTTCTCACGAGTTCAAATTGATGACGCTGGAGATAGTGACTTTGTAACCGGTGACATTGTCAGTAAATTGGCAGTCGCTTCTACCAATAAAGAACTTGTATTGGCCGGCAAAGAGCCTGCTGTGTATAATCAACTTTTGCTTGGAATAACAAAAGCTAGTTTATCTACCGACTCATTCCTCTCAGCTGCGTCATTCCAGGACACTACACGTGTTCTAATCGGTGCTGCTACAAGTGGTAAAGTGGATAAGTTGTTTGGTCTTAAAGAAAATGTGATTCTTGGTCGTAAAATTCCTGTTGGAACAGGAGCAAGAGTTGATGAACCTGATATAGATTCTGAGGAAGAAGAGGAACAACAGTGAACCAGCGGTTGAAATACTCGGTCACATCTGTTAAAATAGATATAAGTTTAACAGAGTTGCAGATGTTTAATTTGCATGAGAATAGAGAAAGAAGCATAGATGCCAACAATTAACCAACTAATTCGGAAACCTCGGGTCAAGGTGACTGCAAAGAGCAAATCACCTGCTATGCAACGTGTGGTTAATAACCTAAAAACGAAAAACTACGAAAAACCTTCCCCTTTCAAGAGAGGTGTTTGCATAAAAGTAACAACAAAAACACCAAAAAAGCCTAACTCGGCTCTCCGTAAAGTTGCACGTGTACGGCTGACAAATGGGTACGAAGTTTGGGCATATATTGGCGGTGAAGGTCATAATTTACAGGAGCATGCAGTTGTTTTAGTTCGTGGTGGTCGGGTAAAAGACCTTCCTGGAGTTAGGTATCACATAGTCCGCGGTGCTCTTGATTTGCAAGGCGTTTCTGGTCGCAAACAAGGACGCTCAAAATACGGCTCAAAAAAGGAAAGTAAATAATATGCGTATAACGAGTAGCGTAGAACGTATAACGGAATACTTGGAGCAGGTCGCTTCCGCAGCGACCTGGCGTAATACTTTATACGTACTACTGAAACCGGAGGTTTCTAATGCCTAGGAAAGTTACGAAAAGTTTAGTTAGAGATATTCCAGGTGACCGATTGTACAATAGTGTTTTAGTCCAAAGATTTATTAACCGCGTCATGCTAGATGGTAAAAAACAAATTGCAGAAAGATTAGTTTATGGCGGTATGGAAAAAGCAGCTAAAAAGCTCAAAGTTGACAATCCCCTAGAAGTTTTCGAGCAAGCTTTTGGCAATGTTCGTCCTTCCGTTGAGACACGGTCAAGGAGAGTTGGTGGAGCGAACTACCAAATTCCTTTTGAAGTGAAAGGGCAGAGACAAACTCACTTAACGCTTATGTGGTTTGTTGCAGCAGCAAGGGCCAGAACTGGAATGAGTATGGAAGATCGGATTGCGCTTGAACTTACGGATGCATATAACAGCACTGGTGCTGCTGTAAAAAAACGAGAAGACGCACACAAAATGGCAGAAGCTAATAGGGCCTTCGCGCACTTTGCTAGGAACTAAATAAACAGAGGCAACAACAGATAATGAACAAGACAAAATTAGAAAAATTAAGAAATATCGGTATTATTGCCCATATTGACGCTGGCAAGACTACAACCACAGAAGGTATTTTGTATCGAACGGGCTTGAAGCACAAAATTGGTGCAGTGCATGAGGGTGAAACAACCACTGACTGGATGGAGCAAGAGCGAGAACGTGGTATTACTATTACTTCTGCAGCTGTGACATGCTATTGGAAAGGTCATCAAATCAATATTATAGATACACCTGGGCACATCGACTTTACTGTTGAGGTAGAGAGGTCACTTCGTGTTCTTGACGGTGCGGTGACGGTGTTTGATGGCAAAATGGGCGTAGAATCCCAGTCAGAAACTGTATGGCGACAAGCCGACAGATATGGCGTGCCACGTTTTTGTTTTATCAACAAAATTAACCAAACAGGGGGTGATTTTTACAAATCGCTTGATTCTATTCACGCCAGGTTGAACAAACGCGCATTCCCCATTCACTTGCCAATCGGCTTTGAGCAGTCTGTTAACGGCGTTGTTGACCTTGTAGAGATGAAATCGTACACCTACAAACAATTTACAGACAAAGAGCTTATTGAGGGCGAAATTCCAGATGACATGCTGCAAAAAGCCAAGAAATATAGAAGTTTGTTGATTGAAAACGCTGTCGCTGAAGACGAAGAAATACTAGAAAAATATCTTGAGGTTGGCGAAGAAGGATTAACAACTGCAGAAATCAAACAAGCAATTCGAACAGCTGTTTTAACGGCCAAGTTTTTTGCTGTGACCGGTGGTGACGGACGAGGAGTAATTGTAGAAAAAGTGCTTGACGCGGTTGTAGATTTGCTTCCTTCACCTATTGACAGAGGCTCAACTTGGGGCACACATGCCAAAACTGGTGAGGAAATTGAGCGAAAACCAGACGACAAGGAGCCTTTTGCAGGACTTGCGTTCAAAATTGCCACAGACCCATTTGTTGGAAAACTTTCATTTATACGCGTATATTCCGGCAATTTGAAAGCAGGAAGTTACATTCTCAATAGTTCTAACGGCGAAAAAGAGAGAATTGGGCGGATTGTGCGGATGCAAGCCGATAAACGTGAAGACGTCACAGAAATTAATGCAGGTGACATTGCTGCAGTTGTCGGTCTAAAATCGACTACAACAGGACACACTCTATCTGACCCCGCTAAACCAATCGTTCTTGAGAGCATAAATTTTCCTGAACCCCCTGTTTCTATAGCCATAGAACCAAAAACTAAAGCTGACCAAGAAAAAATGGGCATAGCTATGCAACGGCTGGCAGAGGAAGATCCTACATTTCGCATTAAAGTAGACCATGAAACAGGACAAACTATTATTAGTGGCATGGGTGAGCTTCATCTTGAAATTATTGTTGATCGGATGAAAAGAGAATTTAACGTAGAAGCAAACATTGGTCAACCACAAGTCGCCTACCGCGAAACCATTAGAAAAGATGGTGTGGAAGTAGAAGGTAAGTTTATCAAACAAAGTGGCGGTCGTGGTCAATACGGACATGTCTGGCTGCGCATTAGCCAAAACGAACCAGGCGAAGGATACGAATTCATTAATTCGATTAAAGGTGGTTCTGTACCAAGTGAATATATCAAACCTGTTTCTGAAGGCATTAAAGAAGCGTTAAACAACGGAGTTATTGCCGGCTATCCTGTAGTTGATGTGAAGGCCGAGCTTTATGATGGCAGTTACCACGATGTTGACTCAAGTGAGATGGCCTTTAAAATCGCTGGATCGATGGCGATCCAAGTAGGAGTAAAAATGGCCAATCCAGTTCTACTAGAACCAATTATGAAGATTGTTGCCGTGACTCCAGAAGAATTTATGGGTGACGTTATCGGTGATTTAAATTCTAAAAGAGGACGCATTGAAGCAATGGACGATCTTGCTAACGGAATTAAGCAAATCACTGCTTTTGTACCATTGGGTGAGATGTTCGGCTATACTACTAATCTCAGATCTATGACTCAAGGTCGCGCCAGCTCCAGCATGGAACTAGACCACTACACCGACGTACCAAACCACGTCGCAGAAGCCATAATCGCCAAAAACAGCAAATAAATTTGCTTCCAAGTGCTACATGTGATTTAATTTTGTTGATGAATGTAGCCACAGTTATCGAGACTAGGCCGGAGCAAGCAGGGCAAGGACACAGCCTGGAACGTATTAATCCTAATAGCAACGTATTTTTAATGGTACCACCACAAATAAAAATACTGGATAATGGTCAAACAGTGCACACACTAGCTTATGAAATGAATGAGCAAGAACGTCTAGTGCCAGTAGCCAAAGTTGTAACAACGACTTGCGAAAAAACTGTCGAGGGGGAAGCTTCATTTCCTATACCCTGGATTGGTGGCACAATAAATGACATAGAAATAGATCATAAATGGGTTGATGGTTATCTTTGGCATAAACCTATATTTCGAGAACTTCGTACTCGCAGAACTCAGAGAAAAATAGCCAGAGGAGTCTTAACTCATCTTGGTGTTGATCGAAAACGAGCCAAAGAAATTTCGAGTCAAACTTTTTAATGAGCTGGCAGGATTATGTGTTTAGTTTGGGGAGTCTAGTCTTTACTATTGCTCTTTTGCCATCTGTAAGAAGCAGCGATAAGCCTCATATTAAAACAAGCATAATAACCGCAGTTGTTCTAACTATCTTTGCTGGGGCTTATTTCTCGATGCATTTTTATTGGTCGGCTACCGTTACATTTGCCAATGCAATTATTTGGTACATTTTGTTTTTACAAAAATACGTACAACACACAAAAAAACAATCAGACAAAAAATAATATGAGCTAATCCAACAAGACTTGACACAACTGTACATTTGATTGAAGATATGTTGTATGAGTATAGAAAAGTCACAAAATCCTACACTCTTACCCCAACCTCTCGAACTTGCACCGCCGTTGGGACAAACATTACCCTTATGCCCCAGTAAAGAAGGAGGGTTGGGGAGATTCGGGTTTAGCGCGCTAAGCTTTTTTGTTATTCGTCCCAGTAGGTTTCGACCTGAATGTGATTCGGAAAGTTGCAGCGGACCTGTGCCTGTAGAAGTTGATAGAATTCTTTTTAGCCCACTGAGATTGTTTAGAGGAGCTGTCAAGAAAGTTAAGACTTGTCCCAAGGACTTAGATAAAGGCGTAACAGAGAGCCTATTTGCCGGTGCCCATCGTATTGGAGAAATGTTCCCAGCAGTCGGTATGCGTGGTGTGCGGCCACTTCAAAAAGCAAAGAAACCTTCATCCCTGCGACTCGTTGCTCATCCGTTGCCTTCTCATGAGGTACCAATATGGCACAGGCCGCAGTAGGGGCTTTAAAACCAAGCAGGGACACTTTACAAGATACATAAAATACTGTACGATGTAATGGTACATTTGTGTTAGGATACTTTTCTAATTGTTAGAATTCTTAACACTATATATTAATAACAAGGAGATTTAATTATGGCTGATCAATTTGATCGAAGCAAACCTCACGTTAACGTGGGAACAATGGGACATGTGGACCACGGTAAGACATCTCTTACTGCTGCTATCACTATGACCCTATCAAAAAAACTACCAAGTGCAGTCAACAAAGCTGTGGCTTACGCACAAATAGACAATGCACCAGAAGAAAAAGCACGTGGTATTACCATCGCTACTTCTCACCAAGAGTATGAGAGCGAAAAACGACACTATGCGCATGTGGATATGCCGGGGCACGCTGACTACGTTAAAAACATGATCACTGGAGCAGCTCAAATCGATGGTGCTATATTGGTTGTATCTGCTGCTGATGGCCCAATGCCACAGACTCGTGAGCACGTTTTGCTAGCACGTCAAGTTGGTGTTCCAAGCATTTTAGTATTTATGAACAAAATGGATCTTGCAGATCCAGAGCTAGTTGAGCTTGTAGAAATGGATATTCGTGAGCTTCTTGCCAAGTATGAATTCGATGAAAATTGTCCAATTATCAAAGGTTCTGCTACTAAAGCTGTCGAAGGTGACGAAGAAAACATGAACGCAATTATGGAACTTGTCAAAGCTATGGATGATTACATTCCAGAACCAAAACGAGATCTAGAAAAACCATTCCTCATGCCAATCGAAGACGTTTTCTCAATCAAAGGCCGTGGTACTGTCGCAACAGGGCGTGTAGAAACAGGTGTTGTAAAAATCAACGAAGAAGTCGAAATTGTTGGTATTCGCGACACACGCAAAGTCGTTGTCACGGGTGTAGAAATGTTCAAAAAGCTTCTTGATCAAGGTCAAGCTGGTGATAATGTTGGAGTTCTGCTTCGTGGAGTAGAGCGTGACGATATCGAACGTGGACAAGTTCTTGCAAAACCAGGAACAATTACTCCGCACACAGAATTTGATGCAGAAGTATATGTACTGAGCAAAGAAGAAGGTGGACGACACACGCCATTCTTTAAAGGTTACAAGCCTCAGTTTTACTTCCGTACTACTGATGTAACCGGTGAGGTAGAGTTGCCTGCTGACAAAGAAATGGTTATGCCTGGTGATACAGTTACCTTTAAGGTTAAACTTCAAGCTCCAATTGCTATGGAGCAAGGTCTTCGGTTCGCTATCCGTGAGGGTGGTAGGACTGTCGGTGCAGGTGTTGTCACAAAGATTAGCAAGTAATAACTTCACTGATTAATAAATAGAGTCCCAACGTGGGGCTCTTTTATTTTGGGTATAGTTTTATGTGTCCAACGTATTTGATTTGGTATAATTTAGTCTTGGGTATTCGCCGTTGTAGCTCAGGTGGTAGAGCAACTCTTTCGTAAAGAGTAGGTCACCGGTTCAAATCCGGTCAACGGCTCCAGAGAAGTCAGTTTTGATTATAGCCTGTAATCTGTTAGAATAATGTGACAAATAAATAAAAGTTAACGGTTGTACACGTTAGAGCACGAAAAGGAGAAATTTTATGAGTGCGACACCCGCCGACAAGCCTACTAAGCAACGAATTCGAATTCGGCTAAAAGCTTATGATCACAAAGTAATAGACCAGTCAGCCAGACAGATAGTTGATACGGCGATTAGAACTGGCGCAAAGGTTTCCGGACCAATACCTTTGCCTACAAAAAGGACCACTTACACAGTAGTCAAAAGTCCTCATGTTTTTAAAAAAGGGCGCGAACAGTTTGAAATGCGAGTTCACAAGCGTCTGATTGACGTACTTGAGCCAACACCAAAGACTATCGATAGTCTAATGAACCTCAATCTGCCAGCCGGTTGCGACGCCGAGATCAAAATGTAATCTCAAAGGAGCAGTTTATCCGCCTCTTGGCGGAACGCAGAGATTAAAATGTAGCAAAAATAATTTTGAACACAAACCAATATTGTGATATTGTTTTATTTGTAATAATCTGAGGAGAAAGATATGCGTGCTAAAGCTAACAATGGAGATGTTACATCGAATCGCGCAAATCAAGGTGATATTGTTCCTACTACGCATGAACTTGCAGCGCTTGCGTGTAAGCTTGATACTTGCAGTACTCTAGAACGACCCATCGACAAAGCTGTAGTTTCTGGGTTGACGCGTGCTGTCATAAGTAACCCGCGACAATCTAGGCCTTGTGGCGACATTGTTGATTTTCGTCGCAGTGCGTTGCATAAAATGTTTGGGTTAATGGATAACCCTGAAGCACTTGCTGTGTATACGGATACTGTGGGTGCGGATAGTCCAGAGGTAGGCTTATTGACGTATTTAGAGGATCAGTGCCCTGACGAAGCAGGTCGGGACGTTTTGGAAGGAGCAGTTCTGTCAATACCTCGGGGTAATGCAGTAACTATTGATATGAGGACAAGTGCAGTAGTACCTGTAGCAAGCAGCTTATAACAAAATGTTCGTTATAGTTTGTAGAATTTACAGCGTCTTGACAGTAGTAGAAATTATATGATAAACTGTAAGAAGTTGATAACAAAGTTGGTGTTATCTGTAGGTCAGACTCACTCTGAAACCCCAGAATAACACCGAATTTTATTATAATTAATAGTTAAAATTATTAAGGAGTTGCCAGCTTTGAAAGCGTTGATAACCAAAAAAATTGGTATGACTAGTATCGTTGACGAAAACGGTGTGCTAACTCCTGTGACAATTTTATCTGTAGATGACAATGTAATAACGCAAATTAAAAGTGTTGAAATTGATGGTTATAATGCACTGCAAGTAGGCGCAGGCAAAGGCAAAAACATCGGCAAAACACTTCTCGGGCACCTTAAAAATTCCAAAGCAACTCCTAAAACCTTAAAAGAATTCCGTGTGGATACACTTCCTGAAGATATCAAGGTCGGTGACAGTCTTTCTATCGAAGCCTTTGCGCCTGGCGACAAAGTCGACGTGACTGGTACAAGCAAAGGCAAAGGCTGGGCCGGCACAATCAAGCGGCATAACTTCCATCGTCAGCGAAAGACCCATGGTGGCAAGGGCAACACACGAAAGCCGGGATCTATCGGATCAATGTACCCACAAAAGATTTTTAAAGGCAAAAAAATGGCAGGACAATTGGGGCACACAAAAACCACCACACAAAATTTACGAATCGCACTTGTTCTACCAGAAGAAAAAGTTATTGCAGTCACTGGTGCTGTACCCGGGCCAAAAAAGAGCGTAGTAATCATCAAACAGGCGGTCAAACAGTGAGCAACACAATATTATTTACTGCAACTGGTGCAAAATCTACCAAAAAGGTCACTTTAGACAAATCGATATTCGGCAAAGATATTGACAGCCACAATTTGGTCCAACAAGCATATGTTGCTCACCAGGCAAATGGACGCGGTAACTTTGCGATTACAAAAACCCGCGGAGAAGTCAGCGGCGGGGGCAAAAAACCTTGGAAACAAAAAGGCACAGGTCGAGCACGATTTGGTAGCTCTAGAGTGCCAATTTGGCGTGGTGGTGGTATCACCTTTGGCCCAACCGGCAACGAAAATTACTCAAAGAAGATCAACATAAAATCTAAACGACTTGCACTCCGTCAGTCACTTAGTTTATCGTGTGACAAGATTAAAGTTATTGAGACGTTTTCTTGTAAAGATGGCAAAGTTAAGCCAACAGTTGAACTTTTGAAAAAGGTTGGTGCCACGCGGAGGGTGTTGATCGTAGTAAGCACCAAAGACGATCTAGTAGAGAAAGCAACACGCAATATCCCACAAGTGAAGGCTGTACAAGCTAATTATCTCAATGTTGTTGACATTATGAACGCCGATACAATTCTTATTAGCATGAAATCGCTTGAAATTATTTCTCAGTGGCTGGGAGAGGATAAATAAATGAATATTTTGCTAAAGCCACGAATTACAGAAAAGACTTACTCTCTTGCGCTGAAGCAAAATACATACGTTTTTGACGTCTTAGGCGAAACAAACAAGATAGAGATTGCTAAGCTTGTTCAGAGCACTTATGATGTAACCCCAGAAGTTGTCAGAATAGCTATCGTCAAAGGCAAGACAAAGCGTTCATATCGCAAAGGTGGCAAGGTTGTCTCTGGCAAACGAGTAGACGTTAAAAAAGCGTTTGTTCGTATAAAGGACGGTGAGTCGTTACCATTTTTTGCAGAAATTCAGGCAGAAGAAGAAAAAGAGAAAAAAGTAGCAGAAAAAGCTGCAAAAAAAGCCAAAAAGGATAAGAAATAATGGCCATTAAGCAATACAAGCCAACTACACCCGGACGACGTGGCATGACCAGCCAAGATTTTGACGGTATTACGACTAAAAGACCTCTAAAATCGCTTTTGGCGGTTAAAATACGCGGTTCCGGCCGAAACAACCAAGGTCGCATCACTACTCGCCATAAAGGCGGAGGTGCCAAGAAATTTTATAGGATTGTTAACTTTAATCTTCCGGCAGGAACAGAGGCCACTGTCGAACATATAGAATATGACCCGAACCGTAGCGCCAGAATTGCCAGAATCAAAGATCAAAATAACCAGTATCACTACATACTTGCCCCATTAAAATTAAATCAGGGGGACAAGATCAGCGTTGGAGAAGAAGTCTCAATAGAAAATGCCAACAGACTCCCACTGTCGAGTATCCCTACAGGTAGTGTTATTCATAGTATCGAGGTAAACCCAGGAAAAGGCGCTCAGATGGTGCGAAGTGCAGGGACTAGCGCTCAACTAGTAGCAAAAGAAGATAATTACGCACAGATCAAGTTGCCTAGTGGCGAGGTACGACGAGTTCTTCTAATCTGTATGGCTAGCATAGGAGTTGTTGGTAATGAGCAACACCAAAACATCAAAATCGGTAAAGCTGGTAGATCACGCCATAAAGGTATTAGACCGACAGTCCGTGGTGTCGTGATGAATGCAGCTGACCATCCTCATGGTGGTGGAGATGGAGGCCGTCACGGTATTGGTGGTGATCCACGTACGCCTTGGGGCCAGAAAACGTTAGGATTTAAGACCAGAAGTCGTAAGAAAGTCAACAAGCTAATTTTAAGAAGCAGACACATAGGTAAAAGGAAGTAAAATGCGTATAACGAATAAAGTAGACCGTATAACGGAAAATAAAATAATCTTGACACTTCGGAATCCCGTACCACGTACTACTTTATACGTACTACAGCAACAGGAGGTTGCCCGATGAGTAGATCACTGAAAAAAGGACCATTTATAGATCCAAAACTTGCAAAAAAGGTAGCTGCTCAGGTTAAAGATGACCGAACAGTAATAAGAACATGGGCACGATACTCTGCAATTTCACCTGAATTTGTCGGTAAAACTATAGCTGTTCATAATGGCAAAGTTCATGTTCCTGTGTTTATTACGGAAAACATGGTGGGGCATAAACTTGGTGAATTTGCTCCGACACGTAAATTCCGCAGTCACGGTGGCAAACTAGCGAAAGGTCAAAAATGAGTATAACGAATAAAGTATACCGTATAACGGAAAAGGCTGAATTACTAGTTCAGCCCGTAATACGTAATACGAACCCCGTACTACAGCAACAGGAGGTTGCTCGATGAGTGTTAAGGCTGTCGCAAAAAACGTGCGAATTAGTCCTCGCAAAGTAGCGATTGTAGCTGGGCTTGTGAGAGGACGATCTGTTGAAGATGCTCTAACTATTTTATCTCATACCCCACGTCGTTCTGCTACAGCGGTCAAAAAAACTATCGAAAGTGCTAGAGCAAACGCCGAGAACAATCACAACTACAAAGCTGAGACATTACAGATTGTCTACATTAGCGTAACGCCAGGGACAAAACTTAAGAGATTTCGTCCAGCAGCTCATGGTCGAGCGCTACCATTCCAAAGAAAGTCCAGCCATATAACTGTTCATGTTGACGGAGAAATGCGCGGTTCAAAGAAAACCGACCAAAGCGGCAAAGAGACAAAGAAAGAAGCTAATCCTGCGACCAAGAAGCCAGATAAAAAGAAAATTACAAAGAAGGAAACCAAGTAATGGGACAAAAAGTCAACCCTATCAGTATGAGGCTCCAAGTCAACAAGGATTGGCGAAGTAAGTGGTTTGTGCCAAAAAGGGATTATGCCGCATACCTAACCCAAGATCTTAAAGTCCGAAAACTTATAGATGACAAAGTAGGCATACGTGGTGCAATCAACAAAGTTGATATCGAGCGCTCTCCAAGCCTTGTCACTGTCACAATTTCTACTGCAAAGGCTGGGGTTATTATTGGCCGTGGGGGTACAGGTGTCTCAGAGCTAAAAGAAAAGATCCAAGCAATTTACAAAGTCAACACTCGTATCAACATTGAAGAGATCAAAAAAAGTGAGCTTTATGCAAAAATTGTTGCAGAGAATATTGCAAATCAATTGAGCCGTCGTATTTCGTTCCGCCGAGCCATCAAACAATCTGCAGCCGCAACCATGAGAGCTGGAGCAAAAGGTATTCGTGTCGAGGTTGCCGGAAGATTAAACGGCGCAGAAATGTCTAGACGGGAAAAAGAAGTCCTGGGTAGTGTCCCGCTTCATACTATACGTGCTGATATTGATTATGCATTTGTACCCGCCCAGACTGCAGCCGGCATTATCGGTGTTAAAGTCTGGATTTATAAAGGAGAGGTTTTATAAATCATGCTTTTACCAAATAAAATGAAATACAGGAGAGTGATGAAGGGTCGAGTTCGAGGCCCTGCTACCTCAGGCAACTACATCGCATATGGACAATACGCGCTTCAAGCCCAAGGTCACGATAGAGTGACTAGTAGACAGATTGAGGCATCCAGACAAGCCATGACTCGTTATATTAAACGCGGGGGCAAAATTTGGATAAGAATTTTCCCGCACACCCCTGTTACAAAGAAACCAGTTGGTCTTAAAATGGGTGGCGGCAAAGGATCACCAGAATTTTACGTTGCCAAGGTCAAACCCGGGACTATTCTTTTTGAAATGGAAGGCGTTAAAGAAGAAGTTGCTAAAGAAGCCATGAGGCTTGCAGGTCATAAATTGTCAGTCAAAACGAAGTTTATCGTTCGGGAGACAAACCAATGAAAGTTATAGAAATACGAAAAATGCCAGTTAACGAGTTGATCAAGACCTCTAACGTTCTTAGGGATGAAATAATTGATTCTAAAAAAAGAGTACACATGGGCGAAACGACCAACAACAGAATAATAAGGAAAAAAAGAAAAGATTTAGCTCGTGTGCTAACTGTTATGCGCGAACAGCTTGAAAAGGAGAATGCATAATATGGCGAAAACATTAACCGGCACTGTGGTGTCAACTAAAGCAAATAAAACTATTGTAATTGAAGTACATGCACGAAAAACTCACCCTATCTATAAAAAACAATACTCGGTTACCAATAGAATAATGGCTCACGACGAAAATAGTCAGGCAAAGATGGGCGACAAAGTCACTGTTGTAGAAATTCGTCCAATATCAAAGAACAAACACTTTGCTCTCAAAAATGTTCTGTCACATGCAGCACTTACAAAAGAGGACAAAGCAGTAATTGACCAAGAGGAGGTTGCTTAAGGTGATCCAACAAGAATCAAAACTTGGTGTTTGTGACAACAGCGGTGCAAAAGAGATACTTTGTATCCGTGTTCTTGGTGGCACCCGCAGACGTTACGCTGGTGTTGGAGACATTATTGTGGCAACTGTTAAACAGGCAGCTCCAAATGGCACCGTCAAGAGAAAATCAGTCGTCAGAGCAGTTATTGTTCGGACAAAGAACTCAATCAAGCGAAAAGACGGATCAGTTATTAAATTTGACGATAATGCTGCTGTGATTATTGGTGACGATAAACTGCCGCGAGGAACTCGTATTTTTGGCCCTGTACCTAGAGAATTAAGAGAAAAAGGTTTTGCAAAAATTGTTAGCCTTGCCCCGGAGGTACTATAAATGAGTGATAAAATATACAAAATCAGATTAAAAAAAGGTGACACAGTCGTTGTCCTGGCTGGAAAAGACAAGGGGAAAACCGGAATTGTCGAGTCTACTCATCCCCGTGAGAACAAAGTGACAGTAAAGGGTATCAATGTTTACAAAAAGGCAGTCAAACCTGACAAAACACATCCAAAAGGCGGGATCATAGACATAACTAAACCTATTTGGGTCAGTAAAGTCGCCTTGCAGGAGCCCACGTCTAAAAAACCGTCAAAAATAGGATATAAGTTGACTAAAGACGGAACAAAAGTACGTATTTATAAGCGTACAGGGAAAGGGGTCAAATAATGTCCGATAAATCCACCGCAAAATATATCCCAAGACTCAAAAAGGAGTTTAATGACACCTATAAATCTGAACTAAAGAAAGAACTTGGCCTTAGCAATATTAATGCTGTTCCTTCACTGGAAAAAATTGTTATAAATATTGGACTCGGAAAATCAAAAGATGACAAAAAAATGTTTGAGGTAGCCACCAATACAATTGAAAAGATTACTGGACAGAAACCAATCATGACGTATTCAAAGGTCAATGTGGCGTCTTTTAAGCTTCGAGAAGGTAACAAAATTGGCATGAAAGTCACTTTGCGTGGTGATCGTATGTTTGAGTTTCTAGACCGTTTTGTCAATATTGTTATGCCTCGTCAAAGAGATTTTCACGGTGTATCAAACAAGTCTTTTGATTCACAAGGCAACTTTTCAATAGGAGTTGTTGAGCAGTCAATATTTCCAGAACTAAGTTTTGAAGAAACAACCTCGCCACACGGACTTCAAGTGGTTATAGTAACAAAATCAAACGGTAAAGAAGAAGCACGGGCTCTTCTTGTGAAGTTCGGTGTACCGTTTATGAAAGAAGGTAAATAACATGGCAAAAAAATCAATTATAGCCAGAGATGCAAAAAAGAACAAAATGATCGCTAAAGATGCCAAAAAACGCCAGGAACTCAAAGATTTAGGTGATTTTGACAAATTACACCTAATGCGACGTAATGGTGCACCTTCCAGACATAAAAATCGCTGCCAAGAAACCGGACGACCACGTGCATATATGAGAACATTTGGGCTATCTAGAATTAGTTTTAGAGAACATGCAGTAAAGGGAGAAATCCCTGGTATAACAAAGGCAAGTTGGTAAGGAGTATTATGGTATCTACAGATCCAATATCAGATATGTTAACGAGAATACGCAATGCAATAGCTGTGTCAAAAACACAAGTTGAAATGCCATATTCAACTGTGAAGTTTCGGGTTGCTGGAATTTTAAAAGACAATAATTTCCTTGACGATGTCTCACAAAAGGGAGAAGGCATAAATAGAAAAATTGTCGTAACCATCAACACAGAAAACTCCAATGCGCGTATTACTGAGATAGCAAGGTTGAGCAAACCCGGACGAAGAAAATACGTCAAAGCTGACCAAGTCCCAACCGTCAAACGTGGACGTGGTATTGTGATAGTTTCTACGTCAAAGGGTCTTATGACAGGCGCTGAAGCAAAGAAAACCAACATTGGCGGAGAATTAATTTGTCAGGTATATTAACATGAGTATAACGAATAACGTATACCGTATAACGGAAAAGGCTGGATTACTAGTTCAGTCCGTAATACGTAATACGAACCCCGTACTACTGCAACAGGAGGTTGCTCGATGAGTCGTATAGGAAAACTACCAATCAAAATTGAACCTGGTGTGACAATCACTGTTGACAATGATTTTGTGCGTGTCGAGGGGCCCAAGGGTAAACTTGAACAGTTCACCATGCCTGACGTCAATATTGAGCAAAAAGATGGAGAGATAATTGTCACAAGAGAAAATGACGAGATAGAAAATAGATCAAAACATGGTCTGATGCGTTCATTAATCCAAAATATGATAATAGGAGTGACAAAAGGGTTCGAGAAGCAACTAGAAGTCAACGGAGTTGGGTTTCGGGTTGCACTTGCTGGGACTGATCTCAAGATGAATCTTGGTTTTTCTCATGAAGTTGTTTATCCTGTTCCGGAATATGTAAAAGCTGAAGTTAAACAAAACGTGATTACTATTTCTGGAATAAGCAAACAACAAGTTGGTCAGGTCGCAGCCGAAATACGTTCTCTAAAAAAACCAGAGCCATATAAGGGCAAAGGTATCAAGTATGTTGGCGAAAAAATTATACGAAAAAGTGGTAAATCTGGTAAGGACAAATAGGAATATTATGAATAGAATATTAAATAAAGTAAAACATGCTAACAGGCGGGCTATTAAAGTTCGTTCGCGTGTTGTTGGCACAAGTGAGCGACCTAGAATGAGCGTCAGTGTTAGCAATAAAAATATCTCTGTGCAGATAATTGATGACGGAAAACATCAGACAATTGCCAGCGTCACCACTGTTGGATCAAAGATAGAAGGAACTATGACCGAAAAAGCTGAAATAATTGGCACAGAAGTTGCAAAAAAAGCTAAAGCAAAAAAGATCAAAAAAGTTTCTTTTGACAGAGGCTCAAAGCTTTACCATGGTCGCGTAAAAGCACTTGCTGATGCAGCAAGAAAAGAAGGATTGGAGTTTTAAAATGGCTATAAATCAACCACAAAACAATCCAGATTTACTAGCTGGAGAAAATCCGTACGAAGAAAAAGTAGTAAATATTGATCGTGTTGCCAGAGTCGTCAAAGGTGGTCGTCGCTTTAGGTTCCGCGCACTTGTTGTAGTGGGAGACAAAAAAGGTCAGGTTGGAATTGGAGTGTCAAAAGGAGCTGATGTAACCGCAGCAGTCACCAAAGCTACTCAAGTCGCAAAAAAGAATATTCAAACTGTAACAATAGAAAACGGCACATTTCCTCATGAAGCGCAGGCTAAAGTTAGCGGAGCTAATATACTGATTATGCCTGCAAGTGCCGGTACTGGTTTAATCGCCGGTGGTGTTGTTAGAGTAGTGCTTGAGGTTGCTGGTGTTCAAAACGCTCTTAGTAAGTCTCTGGGCTCCGCGAATAAGATTAACGTTGCCTATGCCACGCTAAAAGCGCTGATGTCTATCAAGCCAAAATCTGAATGGGTTAATCCTCCTCGTAAATTTGTTAAGACACCTGTTCAGGACAAACCAGAACCTAAGGTTGAGCCAAAACCAGAGATTAAACCTAAAGAAACGCCAAAGCCAAAAAAAGCTGCCACCAAAAACACTAAACCCAAGAAGCCCGCAGCCAAAAAGTCAACCTCAAAGGATAAAAAATAATGAATCACGTTAGAATATTGACGACTTATCATATACTAGACATAAACGACTCTGACGTGGTTGGGAAGAAAGGATTCTAACGTGATGAAATATTCAGATCTTTCACTGACAAAAAAGAAGTCAAGCAAAAGAGCAGGGCGCGGTATATCTGCTGGTCGGGGTAAAACAGCAGGTCGTGGGACAAAAGGCCAAGGTTCACGTAAAAGTGGTGGCGTCAAGCCTGGCTTTGAAGGCGGCCAAATGCCTCTGTACAAAAGAATTCCTAAGCTCAGAGGCTTTAAATCGCACAGACCTAAAGCTCACAACATCAAAACTTCAGTACTTGACGATCTTAAACTAAAAAAAGTTGATAATTTTGTACTTGCTGACAAGGGTTTGTTGCCCGATGCATACTCGAAAGTTAAATTAATAGCTGACAAAGATATCAAAACAGCGGTAGAAGTTAGCTTGCAAGGGGCCAGCACATCAGCAGCCGCGAAGCTCGAAAAAGCAGGCGGATCGTTTATAAAAATTCCTCAAAACCTGCGACCAAAAACATCAAATAAATCTAAATAATATTTGGACTAATATACAAATAGTGATATAGTATGTCAATATATTATTGAAGGATTTAAAATGAGTGAAAAAAGAATACGCGTGACAGAAGTTTCCTTTGACATTTTAGACATGTTACTAAGAGGCAGAGATGATAAAAGCTTAAGTGAACTGGGCGCAGAAGTTTTTATTGTGGATGATCTGGAAGATGCATTTTTTTTGCCGAGAGGTGATGATAGAAGTGATTTAAGTTTGTTCTACAGCTGGTTTAACAAGCGAACAAACGGAGATACCGCATGGTTCGATCAGATTGCCACCCACCCCATACAATACGCATTTTCAGACTACGGACGAGAAGTTCTGGAACGATTCATGAAAAAAGACGCTCGGTTGCTAGGTGCTCAAGCCCTTGAAGCAGCATAAGTAAAAATTACATTTAGATATTCCAGCGAAGTTGTATATAATATATAGAATATTTTAGAGGGTAATCTATGAATTGGAAGATAATTTGGAAGTCATTCGCAGATCGAGATATGCAAAAACGCATATTTGCTGTGCTTGGGATAATTGTTGTCTACCGCGTCATGGCTCATATACCGATCCCGATTGGTGATTCAGCCACTGTCAGACAAGTCATTGATTCTATATTTGCCTCTACCAATTCTTCTCAGTTTTTAAATTTTGTCAATGTCCTGACAGGTGGGGCCCTGGCTAATTTTTCAATTATGTTGGTCGGACTTGGTCCATACATTAATGCCAGTATTATTATGCAACTTCTCACCAAGGCTCTGCCAAAACTGGAAGAACTGAATAAAGAAGGTGAATTTGGACGTAAAAAGATTAATCAGTACACACGTATGCTCACTCTGCCACTTGCGGTTGTTCAGTCTATTGGGATGATTTACATTGTTAAGCAACAAGCGGCCAGTGTGGCGGGTCTTGGTGACATTACGGCAAATTCCTCTTTGTTGCAATGGATTTTGATGGTCTGTGCGCTGACAGGTGGTGCAATGATCATGATGTGGCTTGGCGAAATGATCACAGAACAAAACATCGGTAACGGAATATCTCTACTAATTACCGTAAGTATCGTTAGTTCTCTTCCTAGAAGCATAGCTTCGTTAGTTAGCTCTGTGTTTGGTCAATCCTCCTCATGGCAAGTTTTTGGTGTCAATCTACCCATATCAAAAGAGTCCGCTATAACGGCAACAATAATTTCTGCCAGTATAGTCATTTTATTAGTATGTGTAGTCAAGCTTAATGAAGCCAGGAGGAATTTAACGGTATCTTATGCAAAAAGGGTCAAAGGAAGCCGCGAATACGGTGGCGTGACCACAGTTTTACCAGTTAAAATGATAACTGCAGGAGTAGTCCCTATTATATTCGCAGTGGCGTTTTTAAGCTTGCCGACTTTTGTTGGTCAAATACTAAGCTCAAACTCAAGCCAAGATCTTCAACAAACCGGCGCTACATTAACAAAAATATTTCAAACACCCACCGCACAAAGCTTTCAGGCGGGCGAAATAACTGCATATATATATCCTGTCGCGTATTTTCTTTTAGTATTTTTCTTTACATTTTTCTATACCAGCATAGCCTTTAATGCAAAAGAAATAGCCGAAAATATGCAAAAACAAGGAGGATTTATCTCTGGAGTTAGAAGCGGACCTAGAACTGAAAAATACTTGAGTTCTGTGGTGATGCGCCTAACTCTTTTTGGCGCTGTATCTATTGGGCTACTTGCAGTTATGCCAATAATTGGTGAAATATATTTAGGCAATAACATCGCGGTAAGCGGTACGAGTATTCTTATTTTGGTTGCTGTATCTCTTGAAACACTACGTCACATTGAGTCAAGAGCTCTCATGATAACGTATGATCAATATGATGGATCAGATTACTTTCAGCAAGTAGAGGCCAAAAAGTCTAAATTCGCTAGGGTTAAATCGTTACTAACAAAAGCCAAAAAAACAAACAAATAATCAACATAATTCAACTAAAAAAGCTTTGACAAATGTGGTCACACTCTGATATAGTTGATAGATTAGTTATATTTATGGTCAAGAATAAAGAAGTTATTGAACTTACCGGCAGAATAGTTGAAACACTACCCGGGACTCAGTTCAAATTAGAACTTGAAAATGGTCATCAAATTATAGCTCACGTCGCAGGAAAAATGAGAAAACACTATATTCGACTTGTTCCTGGTGACACCGTTAAGGTCGAGTTGACCCCTTACGATCTTTCTAAGGGCAGAATCACCTACCGGGTTTCATAAATTAAGCAGTGTGCCACGCTCACAATTACATAGAAAGTGCGAGGTCCGTATGAAAGTACGTGCAAGTGCCAAAAAAATTACAGCTGATGACAAGATCGTTCGACGAAAAGGACGTGTCTATGTAATTAACAAACTAAAACCTAAGCACAAACAGAGGCAAGGCTAAAAATGTGTATAACGAATAACGGGTGTCGTATATCGGAGAATCTTAAACACAAAGAAGTTTTTGCCGTAATACGTAATACGAGCTACGTAATACAGAAGCAGGAGGCTTCTCGTGGCTAGAATCGCTGGCGTAACAATTCCTTCTGAAAAACGAGTAGTTATTGCTCTAACATATGTTTACGGGATAGGTAGAAAACATTCTTCAGAAATTCTAACAAAGGCAAAAATTGACGAATCAGTTCGAGTAAAAAACTTAACAGACGCCGAAATTGGACGTATTTCTGATGTGATTGGCAAAGATTACATAGTAGAAGGTGATTTGCAAAGAATCGTTACAGGGAACATTAAGCGGCTCAAAGACATCAATGCTTATAGAGGTCTTAGACATAAGAACAATCTACCGTCTCGTGGTCAAAGGACAAAGACAAATGCACGAACTCGCCGAGGACGAAAACTCACTGTGGGCGGTACCGCTAAAAAGGTAGCATCTAAAACTTAAACAGAGAAATTATGGCAGAAAATCAACCCACCACAACTACTAGAAAGAAAAAGTCCAAAAGAACAGTATCAAATGCCATTTTGCATGTGTTTTCGTCATTCAACAACACAATTATTACGATCACTGACACTAATGGCGGTGCTTTGACGACTTCAAGCGCTGGTGCGTGTGGATTTAGAGGCAGCAAAAAAGGTACGGCATACGCAGCTCAAGTTGCAGCACAGAAGGCTATTTCAACTGCAAAACAACAGTACGGTGTTAGCAAAGTTAACGTCAGCATCAAAGGTATCGGTATGGGTCGTGAGGCAGCCGTAAGAGTGTTAATTTCTGAAAATATTGCTGTAGAGTCCATAAAAGATGTGACTGGTATTCCGCACGGTGGTTGCAGACCAAGAAAGGCACGTAGAGTCTAAAATGGCAAGAGATCGTAGCCCAATTGTAAAAATGAGTCGTAGAGAAGGATATGCCCTTCATCCAAAGGCTCACAAAGCTCTTGTTAAACGACCGGGGACTCCTGGACAAACTAGTGGTAGGTTTAGAGCAAAACCAAGCCAATATTCACTACAATTGAGAGAAAAGCAAAAAGTACGAAGGTTATACGGTCTTCTTGAACGACAATTTCGACGCCTCATGGAAGAAGCAAGCAAAACATCTGGTCAATCAGGCCAAGTTTTACTCCGATTTTTAGAACAAAGAGCTGACAATGTTGTCTACAGGAGTGGATTCGCAGTATCACGTCGAGCTTCCAGACAACTTGTTACACATGGTCATTTTGAACTTAACGGCAAACGAGTAGATATCCCATCAATCCGACTAAAAGAGGGGGACATGCTTACTCTCAGAGACAAAAGCAAAAAGTCTGAGTATTTTTTGAAAATTGACGATGTGAGCCCACACCCCAGCGATATCCCAAGCTGGATTAAGGTGGACCGCAAAAAATTTGTAATTACAGTTATCGGTGTTCCTTCTAGAGAAGAAGCAGAGCCGGATATTAATGAGCAACTAATAGTAGAGTATTACTCACGATAAATAGGAGGACAAGAGAAATATGAGCAAAACAATTCACTCACCAGGAGTAGTCAAAGTAGAGGAGATAACGCCTTACAACGCTACACTATCGATAGAGCCACTTCATAATGGATATGGCATGACATTAGGGAACAGCTTACGTCGTGTTTTGCTTTCCTCTATCTCAGGAGCTGCTGTGACCGGTTTCATGATAGAAGGGGTTAGTCACGAATTTACTACTATTAAGGGAGTTCAAGAAGACGTTGTCGATATTATTTTGAACCTCAAAAAAATACGGTTTCGAGTTTTTTCTGACGAGCCGCAAACGCTTAAATTGACCAAAAAAGGTAAAGGAACAGTTACCGCAAAAGATATTGCAAAGAACGCAAATGTAGAAATTGTCAATCCAGGCCAAAAAATTGCGACAATTGGTGAAGATAAAGGATCTATAGCAATAGATCTTATAGTAGAAACAGGACGTGGTTACAAAAGTGTAGAAGAAAATGCTAAAAACCAACATATTAGTGACATGGTTTCTATTGACGCGATATTTACTCCTGTACACAGGGTGCGCTATAAAGTAGAGAACACTCGTGTTGGGCAAATGACTGACCTTGATAAGTTAATTATTACAATCGAAACTGACGGCAGTATCACTGCAAAAGAGGCTTTTGAAGAAGCTAGTGCAATTTTGATTAATCAATACACAGCACTTGCTGGTCAAACACGAATAGAAGCAACAGCTGCTCTTAGTGCGTCTGCGCCAGAAGGGGCATTTGAAAAAGAAGCGGATACAGATTTCGATGATGGTGAATCTGCTCTGATGACTTCTATCGAAGATTTGAATTTATCAGCTCGCACAACAAATGCACTTGTAAATAACGATATACACACTCTTAAAGATTTATTTAACCTCAGTGATGTTGATCTAAAAGAACTTAAAGGTTTTGGTAGCAAAGCACTTGATGAGGTTAAAGACAAGATGGCGGAGTTGGAATTCTAAAATGTGTATGACGTATAACGAAGAACGTATAACGGAATATTCAAAGCAGGTCGCTTCCGTAGCGACCTGGCGTGATACTTTATACGTACTACTGCAACCAGAGGTTGCTCATGCATAGACACGGATATAAAGGTCGTAAATTTGGTAGAGAACGTGATCAGCGTCGGGCACTTCTAAAAGGGCTAGCTGATGCGTTGATTATCCACGAATCTATAGAAACAACTAAACATAAGGCAAAAGACCTCCGTCCGTACACTGAGAAGTTAATTACAAAAGCCAAAAAAGGCGGACTTCACAGACGTCGTCAAGTTATCTCAAAACTTAACACTCTTGATGCGGCACATAAACTATTTGATGATATTGCTCCAAAGTTAGTTGGACGTTCCAGCGGTTACCTTAGAATTGTTGTAACAACAACCAGACGTGGAGATAACGCTCAAATGGCACGTATTAGTTTTGTTGATGATCTAAAAGCCCCCGCTAAGAAGGCCGGGGAGGCAAAACCAACCATCAAATCCGCTAAAGTTTCAGATGAAAAGACTGAAAAGGGAACCAAATGAAAAAGACATATTCAGCTAAACCAAGCGAAGTAGAGCGTAAATGGTACGTAGTTGATGCTTCTGAGACAACGTTGGGTCGTCTTAGCACAGAAATAGCCAACATTTTGACAGGGAAGAACAAGCCGATGTTCACAAAGCACATCGATTGTGGTGATTTTGTAATTGTCCTTAATTCTGACAAACTCGTAGTAACCGGACAAAAAATGGACGATAAAATGTATTATCGACACAGCGGATACCCTGGAGGACTTAAAGAAGCCACCCTTAAAGAGGTGATTTCAAAAGATTCCACCAAAGCTATACAAAAGTCCGTCAAAGGAATGTTGCCTGTTAACAAACTTCGAGCAGAAAGACTTAAACGGCTTAAAGTATACAAAAATGGTGAGCATATGCACCAGGCGCAGACACCAATTGTTCTAAATCTCAAGAAAGGTGCCAAATAATGACTACAGGTTCATACTTTTACGGTCTAGGACGGCGTAAATCATCAACTGCAAGAGTGCGGCTATATAGAGGTAAAGGCAATATTACTATTAATGATAAATCTGCCACAGATTATCTGAGTTCCAGCCAATATCTACTTTCGGAGTTAGAAAAGCCTTTTAAAGCTCTCCAGGAAGAAAACAAATTTGATATTACGATCAAAGTTAGTGGTGGGGGACTATCTGGACAGGTTCAAGCGATTCGTCTGGGTATTTCAAAAGCATTGGTAGCCAAAGACGAAAATCTTCGTGGTACTCTCCGTAAAGCTGATCTTCTTGGTCGAGATGTTCGAGAAAAAGAACGTAAAAAGCCAGGTCTCAAAGGCGCACGTAAAAAACGACAATTCACCAAACGTTAGAAAACTCGCTAGCTTTGTAATGACCGTTGGTTCCTGATAAAATCGGATTAATGCCTAAAGGAGAGTATAAGCGTAGTGCAGTCCCGCCTGTAAGCGGGACGAAACGCTCTCTTTTAGATATTGATTCGATTTTACAGTCAAATGATGTCCCACAGGGCGCAGTTTAGGGTATAATAAGTAATTATGAGTAAACCTGTTATATTAACTGGTCTTAGGGCTAATAATGACCTCCATATAGGCAATTATCTGGGGGCGTTACTGCCTATTGTCGATTTGGCACGGAATAAATCTGATGAATATCAGGTAAATCTGTTTGTACCAGATCTACATAGCTTCACTACGCCGATTGATCACAGCAAGTTGCAAGAGCAGATTATGCAAAATCTTAGAGTATTTGTAGCCGCAGGATTGCCTCTAGATAACTCAAATATAAATCTTTATCGCCAGAGCCATATCCCCGCCCACAGCGAACTAACAATAATTCTCAATAGTTTTACTGGCTATGGAGAAATGCGTAGAATGACTCAATTCAAAGATAAGTCAAGCGTTAAAGAAATAAGCGTAGCAGTTGGAGAATTAGCACAAAGAGATAAAACAATACGGAAGTATCTTGAAATGAACAGTGAGGGTAGCAAGGAAAAAGAATTGATAGCAAGTTTTCTCTTTGACTACACTGCTTTAATGGCGAGTATCGCAATGATGGACAGAGTAAGCGTTGGATTATTCGATTACCCAATACTAATGGCATCTGATATTCTGCTTTATGACGCTATATATGTGCCAGTTGGAGATGACCAGACACAACATCTAGAGTTTACGCGCGATATTGCCCAGCGGATGAACAATAAATTTGGCGATATATTTACCGTACCAAAGCCAGTGGCTGATCAGCATAAGTTTTTTGGCAAAGATCAAGGTTTGAGAGTCAAGGATTTGTTAGATCCAACCAAAAAAATGAGCAAAAGCGATGAGTCCGGCAGAGGTATTATCTTTATGAGTGACAGCCCAGAGGACGCACGGAAGAAGATTATGGGCGCAACTACAGATAGTCTGGCAAACGTTGTCTATGACCCCGAGAAGCAGCCAGGGGTGGCAAATCTGCTGCAGATACACGCACTTTTGAGCAATCAACCTCTCGATAAGACTATTGAACAATTCAAAGGACAAACCCAATATGGCGAGTTTAAAACTGCCGTAGCGGACGTTGTGGCTAAATTTTTGGATGAATTTCAGATTAAACTCAGACAAGTGGATGACTTTAAGCTGCTAAACAAATTACAGCTTTCAGAAACAGCTATGAACGAAGTAGCCAATAAAACGCTACAAAAGGTGCAAAAAGCCGTGGGACTAAGAAGTTGAATGTGTTTGGTTCTGAAGAAGAAATAACCAGTCCGCCAGTCCGCCTAGATACAAAAGTATCAGATGAACTAGAAAACAGATCACGGAGCTACGCTAACAAATTGATTAAACTGGGCAATGTTAAAGTGAATGGCCACGTAGTCGTAAAACCTAGCTACATGGTCAGCGACAATGATAATCTTGAGATTACTGATTTAGCAGAGCCAAGTGATATGCCCACCTATAACCCTGGGATTATCTACGAAGATGATTCGTGCATAGTTATAGACAAACCCATTGGTATGCTGACTCATTCTAAAGGCGCATTCTACCCAGAACAAACGATTGCTTCGTTTATTAAACCGAAAATATCTGACAGATTTACAGATACTAACCGTGGTGGGATTGTTCACCGGCTCGATAGGGCAACAAGCGGAGTTATTCTGTGTGCAAAGACGCCAGAAGCAGAGAAGTGGTACAAAGCGCAGTTTGCGGATAGAAAAGTTAAAAAAACATACATCGCCGTAGTAAGTGGTAGTTTGGAGCACAATAAGGCCGTTATTGATCTGCCGATAGAGAGAAATCCCAAAAAACCGCAGTTTTTCAGAGTTGGACCTCACGGCAAACCGTCAATGACAGAGTACGAAGTCATCAATGAGACACAGATAAAGTCAAAAACCTATTCAACGATCAAATTGACGCCAACAACAGGGAGAACGCACCAACTTCGAGTCCATCTCGCTGAGCTTGGCAACCCAATACTGGGGGATACTTTTTATGAAGGATCAAAACACGAAAGGTTGATGCTTCATGCCAGCGAACTAGAGATATCTTCATATATATCGCATGAAAAACAGAAATATTCTGCAAAATTACCTGACGCATTTGGAGTTTATGTATGTTGATCAACCCGCGTACAGGGGAGGCAATAAAAGAATATCTACAAGAGCCATTTCACGCTCTACTAATCGTAGGACCAAAAAACAGTGGCAAAACCGATATATTAGAGTCTATAGTGCGCGGATTAACGCAAACTGAGTACACTGCATATCCCCACAAGTTAGTTATCGATGGCAAAACAGAGGGCATAGATCAAGTAAGGGCAATCAAAAAAGAATTTTCGTACATTTTCGTCAGCCAAAATCCTGCTCATTCAAGAATCATTATAGTGAAATCTTTGGATGAAATCAGCAGAGAATCACACAACGCTCTTCTTAAAATTATTGAAGAACCTCCAGCCGCAACGTATATAATCGCTACCACTAGCAACAAAGCGGGCCTTCCGGCAACTGTTTTATCTAGAATGAAACAGATAGAGATACTACCAATTGATGAGCTTAGTGCGACTCAGTACCTTACAGCTAAAAACATTGAAGCTGATCAAGCGCGAAATATTTGGCTTAAAAGCACTGGACTGGCGAGCAAAATCAAACATTATGCTCAGCAGGAAAGCCATAGCGAGTCAGTTGAGCTTGCCAAACAGTTCTTATCAACAAAGATGTATAGTCGTCTTGTCATGGTCAATGAAATTGTCAAACTTGAAAAAACTGATCAACAAACAGTCATTAATGCTATATTTGATATCTTATATTTTAAACTATCCAAAACTCCAGAGTCTCATAAAATAATTCAGAAAATACAACTAGCCGAAAAATGCCAAAAGATGCTTCGTGAAAGCGTTAACCCTAAGCTACTTTGGCTTGATCTTTCTCTCAATCTATAGCCACACCAAATCAAGATGACGAAATTCTAGGTGATGTATGACTAGGCTAAAAATTATTGTTTTGAGACAAAGCATATCCTTAGATACGGTGCGAAACAAAACATAATTTTTAGACAGTCAGACACAGATAGAAACGTTATTTTGTTTTGGGGGTGGCTATATAAAAATGTTAAAATACTCTCATGTTAGAAACAACTTTAGTTTTTGTTGTGGCATTGTTTGCATTTTATTCATTAAAAAGGCATCACTACATAGAGCCAGAAATATCAGTCAAGATTAAAGATCAGGTTGGTAAGTTGTGGGGGATGGCTCACCATAATATGCGAGAAAACAGATTTGTCAGGGCCGAAAAAGCGCTTTTAACAATCCTCAAAATTGACAAAACAAATGCCGCTGCGTACAATCGGCTTGGCGTGCTATATGCCAAACAAAAAGAATATAAAGACGCAATAGAATGTTTTGAAATTGCATCTAGCATTCAGCCGACGGCCCCAAGCTTACACAACCTGGGATTGATTTACTATGAAACAGAGAATTACGAAAAAGCCGTCCGTGCATTTGAAAATGCTCTTCAGCTGGATGACACTATGGCATCTAGGCATATCGCAGTTGCAAAAGCGCTTGAACATCTAGGTAACGAAAAATTGATGCAAGAACATCTTGAAAAAGCAGCGGAGCTTGAGCCAACAAAAGAAAGCTACTCGCTACTAATTGCTCTTTACAGGAAAAAAGATATGAACATAGAGGCTGATCAACTAGAACATAAATTAAAAAAGATGGTAGAGTCGACCGCCAAGCAAAAAAAACCTCTTCGTCTACGTCGTTCCAAAAGACGTGTCGTTGTCTAAAGTTTTTGTGTATGACACCGATTTTGTTAAAATATATTGAGATGTATCTGTGTTTGCCATCTTAGCTCAGGGGTAGAGCACATCCATGGTAAGGATGGGGTCTCGGGTTCAAATCCCGAAGATGGCTCCATATATATATATAACAGATATATTTTGCAGGGATAGTGAAGTGGTTAAACACGGTAGACTGTAAATCTACTCCCATCGGGTTCGGGGGTTCGAATCCCTCTCCCTGCACCAAAATGTATGCACGGTTTCATAAAGGAACAATCAGCAAATTGTACGAGTGGGGGAAATACTGGAAAACAAAATCAGACAAATCAAAACAACAGTAGCTATGGTATATTAGACAGATGGAAATAGTTGGATTTGTCGCTACAGTGTTGACTATATTGGCTTTTTTGCCACAAACTTTCAAAGTTGTGAAGACTCGTGAGACTAGAGATATCGCCTTGCTCACATATCTTACTCTTGTTGTGACAAGCACATTGTGGACGACGTACGGTGTACTGTTGAACAATCCTGCACTCTATGTAACCAATTCTGCAGTAGGTCTTTGTAGCATAACTATTGTCATTTTCAAATTACGTGAGATAAAGAAATAAAGATAATTTGCAGAATTTAGTTAAACGTTGTATTATATCTATCTACATTTAGTGGTGTAATTGAATATGCTGAATACATTTTCCCCCGATCATGAATTACTGACTAGGAGCTTGAATAGTCCTGGCGATAGTGTCAACCTGCCAATATTCTATTACGGGGAACACGGTTGGGCTGATACAACACACAGTGACACCGCTATTAATGGACGCACTTCACAAGAATCAGCGGTGCTAGGTCGCGCTGTTGTAGCTCTTACAGATCAACTTCCAAACAAAACAAATGAAGATGCTGCGCAATCAAGCTACTTAAAGGGACGTATATTAAATGCTGTTGTCCCTGGGATAACTAGTGGGGAGGTGATAACGCCACAAGCACTCGGGTACACATACATACCTGGTCAAGGATTTGCTCAAGTCTTGGAACGAGTAGATTGCCACAGCCCTAGATTAGATGACGAAGGGCTGGAAAGCCAAAGAGTTAGAGAAGCCAGGCAACTTCTCTGGAGCAAAGCAGAAGAGACAGGGATCCAACCATTGACCCATATACACCCCCAGAACCCTCTGGGGAAATCAAATTTTCGGGTGCACTCTGATGGGCGATTGATTTGGCTCGATGGGCGGTCAGATATTCCTCTAGCTGGAGCTGTCGGACGGTTGATCCTGCCACACTTTGGCTTCTACCAAGACGCGGACGAAAAGTTTGGTAAAGATGGCAGAAACTCTGCTTTCAGTGAGATAGATGCTGAAAAGATCGCAGAGCTAATTGATCAATTTAATCTAGATCCTCAGGAGAAAGCTCAACTAAGTGAACTGCTGAATATGTACCAATCTTTACAAGATGTTTTGTCTGAACCCTCTGGCAAAAAACATAGAGAGCTTGTGGCAGACGATCTCGAAAATCTAGGTGCTTCAAAAAATCGATTGAGAATAATTCGCTCTTCGGTACTTGGGCATAAAGCCGTTAGAGCATTTACAATTGGTGGCTCAGCAGCCACTTATACCGGCGATAAAATACAAAGTACAGCTTTGTCGTTAAAGGACAAGCCAAATTCATATTATTTATATCTTACAAATCCTACAATCCGTACACACGCTATTCTTAAGTACACTGTATTAAGAGGGCTGAAGGCCGGCTGTGAGCATGGATCAGTTACAGAAAAGGAATATAAAGAGGCTCTCGACGTAGTGTCTCCACATGATCTCAGTACATACGTGGGTTTGCAAACGTTTTATTTAGCTAATTCACGAGTATTTGATCTCATAACGGGTTCTCTAATAGCAACCAATCCCGGGTTTAAAGAATTTTTGACAATATTCACTGCTGGTACAGTAGGTAGTTCGGCAGTCAGAGGGGTAGCAACGGCTATAACAAGTCTTTTTAGAGATACTGAGCTTAAAAAGGCCACCATGTCCTCTATGATACCTATGCTTGGTGGCTATACAGCCATTGTTCAGCAAATGATGGCTACTTATGGAGAATACACTAAAGATATTAAGCACAATACATTTAGGCTACTAGCATCAAATATTTCTAAACTAAGGCTTGGTGGTGGTTGGGGTAGTGACGCAGAGGAAAAATTATGGCAAAAAAACCAAAACTACAAAACCGTTTATCAAGGAGTAAAAAAAGATACCCAAGCTATAATTAGCCATACCATAGCAATGCTCAATAAAGTTAAATCAAAATTTTAAATTTGGAGCCACCTGTCGGATTCGAACCGACGACTTTCAGTTTACAAAACTGACGCTCTAACCAACTGAGCTAAGGTGGCAAATGTAATTAAGGTTTAGACTTTATATACTTAAGCTTTCGCCAAGCTCTACCTTTACACTTGTTTAAATTTCTATAACTTGGAGTGAGCGAATGACAGTTAGGGCACAATAAACGTAGATTACTTTCGTTATTGTTTTCAGCATCTCCATCTATATGATCTACTTCAAGCGGGGAATTTCCTGTAACTCTATTTGTTTTGTTCCAGCCACAAAATGAGCATGCTTGTTTGTTTTTCTCGAGCAAGTATCTACGTATGTGTTTAGAAATATTTCTGGCTGAGATTCCTCTACTGCCTGTCACTTCATTGTTTTTCCATTTGTTAATGTACTCTTGGTGCTGATAATCTAATTGGCATTGATTTGAGCAGTATATGTACGAAAGTTTTGCTTTTCGATTACTGCACATTATGCAATATTCCATCTATCAATTATACCAGCAATAAGACATTTTCTATTACAATAAACTATCTAGTTTTCGTATATAATAAATTTTAACAAATATGTTACTCGAACTCTATTATTACTTGATAAATTGTTAGGAAATCGTTTACATTTCGGTTTTGATCTGTTAAAATAGCATGAATATGGCGAAGAAGAACGACAAACGAAAAATAGTAGGACTTGTCTGTGAAGAAACAGGGCATCGTACATACTACACTAAAAAAAATACGATGAATACTCCCGACAAGCTAGAACTACGTAAGTATAATCCACTACTCAGGCGTGTAACCAAATATGTTGAGACTAGTAAGAGCCTTGGTCGTAACGAAGTAAAAGCTCGAAAAAAGTAAATCTTTTGTACTTTTTGAGTTAAGTGCTATTAGTCTGATATCACGTATTGACTATTATCATCAGCATTTGGCAGGGTAGGAGGCGCTGGTTTGAGCAATATTGCAAATGCGGTAACTTTGTTCGGTATTGATCTTTCGAGATAAATCTTTCCACCCATTTGTTCCGTCAGCAATCGCGAGATGTATAAGCCCAAACCAGTACTTTGCGTATTATCTCTTGTAAGGATGCTTTCTGTTGCTTGTTGAAACTTGCGGAATAACAAGTTTTGATACTTGGGGTCAATGCCTTTGCCGGTGTCTTCTACTATAATCTTGACCATATTATTCTCCGTGCTGAGTTTAATAGTAATGGTACCTTGCTCAGTAAACTTACGGCTGTTACCTATAAGATTAACAATGACCTGTCTCAATCTATCTTTGTCCCCAGAAACATTTGGTATAGCCGCAGCTGGTTTTTGCATCAGTAAAGACAATTTATCCCCAGATACAGTCAAATTGAATTCCCGAAGAATGCTTTCGCACATCGTCGTTACGTTAATTGACTCTATTTTGAATTCTATTTTGCCAAGCTCTAAACGTGAGGTGTCCAAAAAATCATTAACTATTTTTATTAAGCGAACGCCAGATTCATGAACATCGTTGATCATTTCGCGTAGCTCAGGTGTTTTCAGCTCGTCAATGAAGTAGCTTTGGATCATGGACATATTGCCGACAATCGCAGTCAAAGGCGTTCTCAGCTCGTGAGAAGCAATAGAAAAGAATTCATCGCGAGTGCGTTCCAGGATTTTGGTTTCAGTAATATCTTGTATGATTATTACGCTACCTATGACTCGACTAGTCGTTCCTATGGTGATCGGCGCGATGAATATATGGAGGAATTTATTGCCAAATTCAAGAGACGTTATTTCTATTGATCGAGAGTCGTCTCTACAGTTTTTCACATCTTTTGTAAAATCAAGTGTCCCGTCTAAAAGCTGAGACAGAGATGTTAAATTATCTATAGATTGGTCAATGTGTTTATCAAATAATATTTGTTGAGCAGCAGAATTCAGCATAACAATTTTGTCTGCAGGATCTACCATGATAAAGCCTAGCTGCAAATTATTTATCGATGCTTGCAGCCTGGCCTGTTCCTCCATGATCTGGTGCGTATAATCTTGGTTTTCTCGTATATAGCGGTTAAAAGCCTGGGACAATACCTGAAATTCATCGCCGGTATTAACAGTTGGCGGGTCATATTTACCTGTTTTCTCTGCTTGATTCACAGCCTGAATTAACGAGTTAGTAGCTCGCGTTAACACAGAGTTAAATATACCAATGGCTGAAATTGTCAGCAATACTATAAACAAACCGCAAAGCGACAAAAACACAGCTATTTTATAAAGAGGGCTATAAAAGTCTGTTTCATATACGAGCACCACTAATTTTTGGTCATGATAAGGCTCAAAGACGATCAGCTTTATATCTCCCTTTAAGTCACGAATTGCTCCACGGTCTGCATTCTGAAATCTAGCTTGTGTCCCTGCAGTTACGTTGTCTACTGGTAAACGTTCATTATTTTGTAACAACCACGCTTTGCTGTTATCCCCGCGTTGCAAATTATCTGTTACCGGTTCACCCTTTGTGTCCGCACGTTCAATACTCTTTTGCATGTCATTTTGGATATTAGCCGTTAGATTATCTCTGGTTATAGACTGGAACGATTGCATAAATATCATAATCATTAAGGAGAGGCTGGCAAGCGTCAGGAGCAAAACAACACCGAACACCTTATACGCATATTTTCGTCTCATGACGTCTTCTAATTTATATTGCTCAATAATCCGTGAGCGTATTGGTCCCATGAAGCTGTCTATCACCAAGTATTGAAACAACGCTACAAAAAATGATAATACCGCGCCGACACCAATATTTTTTATGGTTTCTATCATTGGAGCGTCAGCCCAAAAGTGGACCTGCATAGTCCCGACAGTAAATCCAACAATAGTAAATACTGACATTCTGACAGCAACGTTGATAGGGAAGTTGAGCATTCTTCTATAAAGCCGCTCGGGATCGTCTGTGTGTCCGGTTGCGAGGTATTTTGTTATCGGTAAAAAGATGATCTGGCTAATTGTGTACGTAATCCCTGCAATAATGAACACTTCCCAGTAATATCCAAAAGAAACTATTCTTAGCTGATCAGAGTTCACGTTTGTGGTAACAAATTGATAAAAAATGCCAATCAACCAGTACCAGAATACTGCACTGGCCCACTCTATCATAAGAAGTTGAGTGTTAGTACTTATGACGTGTCGTTTTCTCCAAATTGCGAACAGAGAGACAATAACTATCGATACCAGGGGTATGGTCAAGGTGTAAAATGTGTAAAAGGTAAAATCCCAATCCCGCAATATGCTGACACCGATATATCCGCAAACTATTAAGGTGGCGATTGTCATTACTGAGAGAGGAACGGCAATTAGGGGGAGTGAACTACGCAGAGTTTTCCTCTGTGTATCTATTGTCTGCGTTTGAATATTTTTTGTCATAAGCAATCTTTGCTCAAGATTTCCTCCTAAAGCATAACTACTTTATATATTACAACGCCAGTGGAATATCCCAAAACTTACTTGGTTATAAGTTGCTTAAAATAATTTTGGCAGGGGCACGTGGAATCGAACCACGATCTAAGGTTTTGGAGACCTTTATACTAACCGTTGTACTATGCCCCTATACCTCATAGCTCCGCACCAACTACAGTCCTGCTAACTAACTTGTAGCAACCTGACTATAGTTTCTTGGCACAAAATAGCTTTTCTTCAGTGGTATTTACTTCAACGTACTCTAGGTACGTTTCGCTCCATTCCTCAAAGAGAAAAACTCTTTTGCACTCAAGTGCAAAGCTATGGACAACTTGCACTCTGTTAATTTTATCATCTCCTCTTGAATAAATCGATATAATTTGATATAAATAATAACGCCATGAGTAAAGTTCTTATAACAAAACCAATAGTTGTTCAGTTATATGGGTATCCCGGTTCAGGAAAAACAAATTTTGCATCTGAGTTAGCTGCAGCGACTAATCTGATCCATCTTTACAATGAAAAAATATCACAAGAATTTTTTGGTAGACCATATTCGGACAACAAAGAAAGCACTGACAAGCTAATCATGATGTTGGCTGAAGAATTTATTGGTGCGGGTTTGGGTATCATCTTGGATGTCGATTCATCCAAAATCAAAAATAGGAAGATGGTCCGTGAATTTGCTACAAAAAATAAAGCTGGTAATTTGGTAGTTTGGTTTCAGCTAGACCCAGAAACTGCATTTGCCCGAAAATCTCAAATTGATAGAAGAAAATCAGAAAATAAATACGAAACTTCTCTATCTTATAGCGATTTCAATGACAAAACAAAGACTATGCAAAACCCAGTCAACGAAGAGTGTGTAGTTGTTAGCGGCAAACATACCTTTAGAACACAAAAAGCTGCAATTTTGCGGAGACTTTATGATTTGGGCATTACCAGCCAAGCTCAGACTCAAGCAAATTTGATAAAGCCTGGACTTGTTAATTTAGTACCACAAACTCACTTGGGCGGAGTTCGTAACATTTCTATAAGATAATGCTGATGACCAGCGATTTTGTCGAAATAAACAGCCACAAAGTGCGAATACTCAAAAGAAAAGGTCAGCGTCATCTACGGCTACGCATTAATTCTAGTGGCAATGCAATATTATCTATGCCAAAGCGGTTGCCAAAGTACATGGGTATAAAATATTTACAAACCAAAACAGCATGGTTGGACAAACACACATTCCAGCCAAAACAAATATCGTTCGGTAGCAAATTGTTTACTGGACAAGAAATAAGCATCGTAGATGGTTCAAATACTAGAAATAGAGTTGTAATTTCAAAAGAAACGCTTGAGTTTTACTTACAATTTGATAGTAACGACCCAGCTTCGCAACGATATATGTCAAAAATAATCAAGAATCTATACATTGATCATTTAAGCAAAATTGTCTCACAAAGACTTGACTATTATAGTGATCTGACCAAACTGAAATATAGAGATTTTGCTGTTAAAAATTTGCGCAGCAAATGGGGTAGCTGTGACCGCCATAAGCAATTAAAGTTCTCCCTATATCTACTGGGCGTGGACATGGCGTTGATTGACTATGTAGTTCTACATGAGCTTGCACATACTAAGTACATGCACCACCAACCATTGTTCTGGAAGTTGTGCGAACAGTATATGCCTGACTACAAACATAGACAAAAACAACTTAAAATTTCTAGAATGAATCTAGTATAAACTTATCTTAAAATGGTTATGACTATAATATGTTATGTGAGATAATATTTTGAGATATGATCCAAAAGAAAAAACCCGTGAGCAAAAAGAAAACAACTATTTCAAAGAGCGATAAAACTGCAGACAGCACAGCCTTAAGTCAGCATAGATTGTCAGCTTTAGTCAACAGCATGGCAGATGCTGTGGTTGCAATCGACGAAAAGGGCAAAATTGCTGTTTACAATGGAGCAGCACTTGATTTGTTTGACGTAAATATTGATCTTTCAAACAAAAAGATTAGTCAAATAACCAAAATCATTGACAAGGATTCCAAACCAGTTGATATAGAAATGCTAATATTACAAACTAAGATTCAAACAACCAATAGAGATATGCGCCTGGTATACGCAGATGATAGCGTGATAAATATCTATGTTAGCATTGCGCCTGTACGTGTTGGCTACGGTGAAAGCGATAGTGGTGGATTCGTTGTTTTGATGAGAGACATAACAAAGGAGAAATCGTTAGAAGAAGAAAGAGATGAATTTATTAGTGTAGTAAGCCATGAACTACGCACTCCAATAGCTATTACTGAGGGCAATGTGAGCAATGCAACACTAGTGGCCCAAAAAAAGTCTCTTGACCCACAGATTATACAAATGCTTGAAGCTGCACATGACCAAGTTTTATTTCTTGGGGAAATGATTAACGATCTTGCGACTCTCTCCCGAGCAGAACGTGGAGCCTTAAACGTGGAAATAGCCCCAATAAATATGTTCGATCTGATAAATAAACTTGCAAAAGAATATAGCGATGAGGCCCAAGCAAAAAACATTAAAATTTCAACTGACTTAGACCCACATTTGCGCCTGTTGAACTCTAGCGAGCTTTATGTTCGTGAAGTTATCCAAAATTTTGTGACAAATGCAATTAAATACACAGAGAAAGGCAAAGTAGTTGTTCGTGCCATTCAAAAAGATAGCTCAACAGTAGTCGAAGTCATAGATAGTGGTATAGGAATATCAAAACCAGATCAAGAAAAAGTTTTTGATAAGTTTTTTAGAAGTGAAGATTATCGCACACGGGTAAACAATGGGACAGGACTTGGTCTGTACGTAACTATGAAGCTCGCCAAAATACTTCGGGCAAAAATATCTCTCAGTAGTGTTATCAATCAAGGCTCAACATTTTCTATTGAGTTTTCAGATCTGTCTTAGGCAGGCTTTTTTCGTAGCGCAACAACGGTATGCAAACGTTTCTACCTTTCCATATTACGTCACTAAATTCGTATTTAAACATTGAATAATGCATTATAAATATTTCTGACAATACCAGTAGCGGGAGCTGGCAAGTCCAGACAATAATATTATGGATTTTTACCGCGTACCCAACATAAATATGGACTAACAAGCCCAGAACTATCAATATCGCAACCATCACCTCAATTTGTCCTGTTGTCACATAAATATACACAGCTTTGGCTGATATCATCAGCATAAAGGCCAGTATAATTGCTCTAAGTGCGATTTTTTCTGGGCAAAGCCGTGTTAATGGATAATAGGTTCTCACAGCGGTGTTAAACTGTTCTTCCAGGGATTTGACGCTGGTAAGCTTGATAGTTTTATCAGAAATTAAGAAGTTATAATTTTTCAAGTTTTTTGCAATAACTTTTTCTGGATATATAGAATTTCGACAAGTATTAAAACCGCCGGTTTTTACTAGAGGGTCTTTTTTTACCACAAAACAGCTGCTCAAGGGTGGTGGTGGCTGTTTGACGTGACTGAGCCCAGAGAATATTCTGTGATAACGCAAACTCTGTAGCAACAGATACCAATCATATTTTTGCCAAACTCTAACAGGCAATACAGACAGCATATTATAATTGTTGCTTTGCATTTGCGCGACAATCTGCCCAATGCTACCAGTGTCCATCCTGACGTCAACGCCGGCATAAATAATATATTCACCGTTGGCGTTGTGCAAAAGTTGCTCATATGCCCAGTTCTTGGCTAGCCAATACGCACGAGGCTGTGTACCTTTTAAAAAAATTACACCTTCTTGGGCAAAGTGTTTAATTATTTCGTTTACTGCAATTCCTGAGCAGTCATCCAGCACCACAATCTCAAGTTTTGGATAATTACTATTGATTGCTTGCTCCAGAGCTTGTACTAAGTCATAATTCTCGTTCCTTGAGGGTATAGCTAGGGTAACTGTCGGTAATTCGTCAGAGTTAAGTGATGGCAATATTGGCCTAACTTTTGATTTTAATGTTTTAATGAGCACGATGACTAACGTTACAAATATAATGCCTACGCAGCAGTATACAGCTAACTTTACGATATTCGGTAGCGGAGAGATTAGATAGACAGCAAAGGTCAACAAATTTATATAAACAAATGATTTTTTACTTAACTTACGGCTTTTTTTCTGGTCAATATTGCTCCCCGCCAGCCTAAGGATCAGTATGAGCTGGACAATGCCCAAGTATGTTAATAACAGGATGACCCACAAAGACTGTTGGATAGTTATCAAACTAATAGCCGCGCCCATAACTCCACTTAAAATAAAACTAAAATACCGACGAAGCGCCCAAAGTGTATTATTTGCAATAATTAGCAGCTCAAATACAAGCAAACATATTAGCATAACAAGCCCAAGTTTAGGCTCAAAATCGACTACCATAACCGTTTTATTATACACATATATAATTTTGTTGACCTAGAGCTCTATCTGAGCTATAATTGACATATAAAGCTGGTCCTACTAATACGGTAGGATTTTTAAATTGAGAGGAACAGCTCCAAAGTGGCAAAGGCCAAAATTCGAGTATCAAGAAAAAAAGAAAGCTCTAAATCTGTTAGAGAGATATCTTCAGGTAAAAAATCATCATTTAAAAGACCAAAGATCAAAATACCTGCAAAATTAAAGCAATTAAAAAGCTTTATGGGAAAGAGTTATCACTTGCCTCTGCCTGATAACAGAGTGAACAATATCCTTAGTAAAAGAGTCAGACTTGTTCCAAACTACCTTAAAAACTCATTTACAGAACTAAAACTGGTCGAGTGGCCAAATCGTAGGCTAACAATTAGCCTTTCTTTTGCTGTCATGATTTTTGCCATAGTATTTGGCTTATTTGTAGCTTTTTTGGATTATGGCTTAGATAAAATATTTAAAGAGGTGTTTATAAAAAAATGAAGAAACAATACAACACAACAAAACAGTGGTACGCTATCCATACTTATAGTGGATTTGAAGAAAAAGTAGCTGAAAGCATTAAGCAAAGAGCAGATGCACTTGATATGGCAGATAAAATCTTTGACTGCATGGTTCCTAAAGAAAAAATGATCGAAATTAAAAACGGCAAAAGAAAAGTCGTAGAAAAGAAAATTTTTCAAGGATATGTGTTGGTGCAGTTAAAGTTGTCAGAAGACGCTTGGTATGTTGTCCGTAACACGCCAAATGTTACAGGTTTTGTAGGAACGGGAACCAACCCAACACCTGTGAGCGAAGATGAGATGCAAAAGATTATTAAAAGGATGGGGCTAGAACAGCCAAAGCATAATATTGATTTCGCAGTCGGTGAAGTTGTCGGCATCATAGACGGACCATTTAAAGGATTTGATGGATCAGTGAACGAAATTGATGAAGCAAAAGGTAAATTAAAAGTATTGGTCAACATGTTTGGACGAGAAACACCCGTTGAGCTGGACAGTCTTCAGGTCAAGAAAACATAGAATTATTTACGAAAGAATGTTATAATAACTAAACTATAGAGGAATCATGGCAGAAAAAAAGATCAAAGCGAATTTAAAAATGAAAATTCCAGCCGGCAAAGCTAGCGCAGGGCCACCTGTTGGTTCGACCCTCGGTCAATATGGCGTTAGCATGATGGATTTTGTTAATCCATTTAATGAAGCCACTCGCGACATGGGCAATGTTACGGTTACGGCGCATATTACGGTTTACGAAGACAGAAGCATGAAATTCCGTGTTGTGGGAGCCCCAACAGACGACTTAATTCGGGCAAAGTTGGGCATTGCTAAAGGATCTGGCAAACCAAACACAGAGAAACTGGAACAAAAGCTATCGCAGACCGACCTGAAATCTATTGCAGAAGATAAGGCCCAAGATATGAACACCGACGACATTGAATCAATAAAGAAAATGGTTGCTGGCACAGCCAGAAGCATGGGAATCGAGGTACAGTAATGGCAGTTGTAAGTGGCATGCCGTCAGATCGCAAAGGGTTTGAAAGAAACGCAGGATTTAATACATTTGCCAAGAATATTAGAGCTGCAGCGAACAGAAGTGGTCTGCCCTTAAGAGATTCAAGTTTGTCGCGGGAAACACCAGCTAACGGGCAATACATACCCAAAAGTGTGCATGAACTCGCAGAACTAGCTACGCAAGCTATTGTTGAGAATAATGATCGATATCGAGGTTTATCGGCTAGCGCAAGAGCCTTACAGGTGGCAGAAGACGCTGCTAATGCATTTACGAATCAGGAAGCCAAATAACAAAGTAAACTTATTAAATTAATATTGTGGGAGTCCCGCCAGAAGCGCGACGCTTGGACCACAAGGAGGAACAAAATGGCAAAAACTAAATCAGAGCTACTTCAAGAAGCAAAAATGCTTGATTTGGATGTAACTACCAAAAATACAGTTGCAGAAATATCTGCAGCAATTAAATCAGTAGCAAGTAGCAAGCAAAAAGTAGCAAGCGGGGAAGGGTTGGAAGTTAAAGATACCCAAGAAGTTATTGCTGATGATAACGGACCAGCAAAGGCTGGCAAAAGAAGCGCTAAAGCTATCGCCCAAACAGAAGAAAAAAGAGCCAAAGAGGAACGAAAAGCCTCTGGCGAAGCTCAGGATACACCAAAGCCTAAGACAATTGTCACACCTACTCGCTCAAGGCTAGAAAGAAGAGGAAAAGCCTACAAAGAAGCTTCTAAACTTATCGAAAAGGACAAAGAGTACACAATTAAGGAAGCAATGTCTATATTGGTCTCAACGTCTGGCAAGAAATTTGACTCGACAGCAGAATTACACACACGTCTAGGTGTTAACCCTAAGCATGCCGACCAAAACATTCGCGATAGCATTGTTTTACCAGAGGGTACTGGCAAAAAACTCAAAGTAGCTGTCTTTGCTGATGAACAAACCGTTGCCAAAGCTGGTAAAATAGAGGCTTTTGCAGTAGGCGAAGAAGTCATAATGAATCTGTTAACTAAAGGCGAGATTGAATTCGACATTTTGATAGCTACACCAAATATGATGCAAAAATTAGCTAAATTTGCTAAATTACTTGGTCCTAAAGGCCTTATGCCAAACCCAAAGAGTGGGACTGTGACTAACGATATTGCAAAAGCCACGTCTGAAGCAAATGCTGGACGCGTGGAATACAGAGTTGATTCATCTGGTATTGTTCATATAGGTTTTGGAAAAATTAGTTTTGGTGAGTCAAAATTAACAAATAATCTTACGACACTGCTGACTAGTATCAAAAATAACAAGCCGTCTAGCGTAAAAGGTATTTACATAAAATCCATATATTTGACCACGACAATGGGCCCATCAATCAAAATATCATTGTCAGAGATTTAGTCACTACACCCCAACGGTTCTGCTTATGCTTGCTCATGGTTTGATTTTTAGACTATAATATTATAAGCATAGGAGATAATATGACTAAAAACAACGTTTTGCAGGTGGAGACCTTGTCCCATGAGCACTAGTAGAAGCGGATTGTTTGTAGTTATCGAAGGAACTGATGGCTCCGGCAAGGGGACACAGTTTGAACTTCTTGAAAAACATCTTGCTAGGCAAGGTTATGACTATGAGCAATTCGATTTTCCTCGATATGACCACGAATCCAGTTATTACGTTAGACAATATTTAAACGGCACATACGGCGGCGTAGACGATGTTAGTCCATATACTGCGTCACTTTTTTATGCACTTGATCGTTACGATGCGAAAGAACAAATACAAACTGCTCTAGACGCAGGCAAAATTGTCATAGCTAACCGTTACGTTGGGTCAAATATGGCTCATCAAGGCACAAAATTTGACACAAGAGCAGAAAGAAGAGGATATTTTGTTTGGTTAGACAGTTTAGAGCACACAATGCTCGGCATACCTCGTCCTGACCTCTCTATTGTGCTAAATATGCCGGCTGAGATAGCTCAACAACTCGTAGATAACAAAGAAACTCGCCAATATACAGACAAAAAAAGAGATATCCATGAAGCGGACCTCGAACATTTAAAAAAATCAGCTGAGGTTTACGAGGACATGTGCAAATTGTTCCCGAAAGATTTTCAAACGATTGAATGCGTGAGAGGTAACAAAGTTATAGCTAGAGAAAAAATACAAAAATTAATTTGGGAGACAATTCTTCCTCTGATGCCGTCCAAAAGCCAAAATAAACAGAATAAGCCCACCAGACAAAATGAAAATGTCTATCTTGACAAAACATCTAAAAATACATCCATTACAAAAGAGGGTAGGCAATTTCTTGAACAGGCAGTCACCAACCCGGATGGGCAAGTTTATGGATTTTATGACAAGCTCTCCCCGATAACTATTGCTGCTGCTATGGCGCGTCTGAGCAGACGAGCTGATGATATGCGAATCACCATACTTGACGAGTTCACATCGATCAACGGCAATGATGAAACCCTACTTAAAAAAGTAATCACTGCGTATGGTGATGACTCTGTGCAACAACTCGTGGGTCAATACATTGTTGTTGAGGACGCCAGCAATTTACTCACTAAAAAACTTGAGTGGGGTCGCCTGGCTGCATATCTAGAACAATCAACAAGGTATATTTATTTTGACCAGAAAGACAAAAACGATAAATTTCGATATTATACGCCCGACAATCTTGATGCTGGATCAAAAGAATTTTACAACGAGATTATGGATCAAATATTTTCGATCTATTCTGATATGGCAAAAAATTTGACTCAGTATGTCCGGAATAATTCGAAGGTTCCAAAGGAAGAACGTGATATATCTTGGAAGGGTGCAACTAGAGCACAGGCTTGTGATGCGATTAGAGCTACACTGCCAGTCGCCACTAAGGCAACTGTTGGTATATTCGCGTCTGGACAGGCACTAGAAAGCCTAATACTACATTTAATGAGCGATGATTCACATGAAGCAAGGCAGGTTGGGCAAATGATTCTCGGTGAAGCCAGAAAAACTATTCCTGCGTTTTTACAGCGAGCTGATCTCCCAGACAGAGGAGGAGCGTTTGTTGCGTACAGACAAGAGACAGCAGAAGATGTTAAAAAAGCTGCCAAAAAATATCTTAAAAGCACACACTCAAAAGACGTTGAACCAGTTAAATTAGTTGGATTTTGGCCGAAAAATGAACTTGATCTTGTGAGCACTATGCTTTATGAGCACAGTGGTCTATCTTTGACAGAAATACAAAAAAACGTTGATAAACTTTCTTACGATCAAAAGAAAAATATTTTTGATAGCTACGTGGGAGAACGACAGAACCGACGACATAAACCCGGAAGAGCCTTAGAGACCGCTCACTACAGCTGGGACCTTGTCTGTGATTATGGAGCGTTTCGTGATCTACAGAGACACAGAATGGTTGATGACTTAGCTTGGCAAGAGTTAAGCCCTAGATTTGGCTATGATATACCAAAACTCGTTGAACAAGCAGGACTGGCTGACAAGTTTGAGCAATGCTTTGATTTAAGCTTGAAGCTGTATAGCTACTTACAGGCTGAAGGTTATGACAACGAAGCACAATATGCGGTTTTGCTCGGTCATAAAATGCGCTGGAAAGTGACATTTAACGCTCGTCAGGCGTTCCACTTGATGGAACTACGCACTACTCCTCAAGGACATCCATCGTATCGTAAACTGACTAAACAAATGTTTGACAAACTAGCAGAAGTCCACCCGCTCATTGCAAAGTCAATGATATTCGTCAATAAAGATGAAGATCCAGAACTTAATAGATTAGCAGCAGAGCGTTATGCACAGTGGAAGTTGAAGCAACTCGATAAATAACCTGGATTATCAGACAGATCACATATATTCAATAAGCTTTCGCAAATCTGACTAAATAAGTTAAAATATATACAATGAATAACACGGTTTTCGGGACGGGTTCCAACCTAGCAATGAGAAACATCTCCAATTTGGATACCCTCAAAAAAATGGTTCAGAAATGGAAAGATGAGGGCAGCAAAATCGTTTTAGTATCGGGCTCTTGGGATTTGATTCATGAGGGACATGCTCTGTACCTAGAAGTGGCAAAATCTTACGGCGATATACTGGTTGTGGGCGTTGATAGTGACAAAAAGGTTAAAAGACGCAAAGGTCCCAGGCGTCCAATCGTACCACAACAAGAGAGGCTGAGAATGTTATCACACCTTAGGTCTGTAGATGTAGTTACACTTAAAGAAGACACCGCTCCTAAGTGGTCACTGATAAAGGCTATTAAACCAGATGTGCTTGTTGCTACAAAAAGCACATACTCTAAAAAAGAAATTGACGAACTTGAAAAAAAGTATTGCAAAAAAGTACTGGTTCACGAAAGAATGGCCACCACAAGCACAAGTGCTCGTCTGAGACTTGTCCAAATCGATCTTGCCAACAAGCTATCTCAGAAACTATCTGAAAAGATTCCTTCTATGATAGACGAGGTTATTGCTCAAGCGGTAAAGCCCGAAAAGGGGAAATAGCCTTATATGCCCAAAAAAATTATCGTTGCATATCTGCCTGTTTTGCACTCTGGCTATATAAACTTTTTCAAGCAGAACCCCGATTGTTCAACTTTATATATTATTGGTCCGGATATTATTGATAATTACCGACCTATTCAAAAAGACGTGCGAGCGTTGACACCAGAAATAGCAAAGGAAGCAATATCAAGTTTAAATTTGTTTGACGAGATTAAAATAGTAGACACAGACGATATCAAAAAGCTCAACGACACTTCCACAGCAATAGTTATGCCTGACGAAGATATTTGCCAAGAACTAGCCCAAAAATACTTAGACCGCGCAAATGTCACGTTTTCACCAAGCTTTTTGCGCTGGGATCGAGCACGCAGTAATGCTCAAGATCCTATTATTGCTGACCTAGAAATTTCTGAAGACAAATTAGACAAAGAAATATTAAACAAAGCATACACAGAAGCCATAAAAAGCTCAGATATCTGGCGGAGAGTTGGAGCGTTAATTGCGAAAAATGGCCGAATAACCGCCTCTGCGCACAACCAAGCAACCCCAAATGAACATTCTTCCGTCATAATGGGGGACCCACGCAACAACTACAATAAGGGAGTTGGTATAGAGCAATCAATATTTATACATGCAGAATCAAAACTCATAGCCCAGGCTGCAAAAATGGGCGTAAGTCTTAATGGTACAGACATGTATGTCACAACTTTTCCTTGTCCAGTTTGCGCCAAGCTCATTGCATTTAGCGGGATTAGTAGGCTGTTTTTCGCAGAAGGTTACGGTATGCTCGATGGAGCTGAAACACTCAAAATACATGGTGTAAAGTTAATCAAGGTTAATGTTAAACCAAAAGTTGATGATCCGAGTATCCTTATTCCATATCCAGAAAAATAGCACAACTTAGCTTTTAGATATTATCGGGCACAGAACTCATTTTGAATCGTACTTTATTGTGATTTTTGGGATCACTAAAATCGCCAACTACTACATGAGCATGTAGATGCTCAACACTGCCACCATTATAAAACATATCGCCAACTCTCATCCCTAGTGCAAAACTATTGAGATCAAATTGTTTCTCTATCCTGGCCAGAACCTCCATAAACTCTGCTCGCGACTCCTTGGTTATTTCTTTCATACTGCGTGCATGCTCACGTAAAATAATCAGTAGGTGAGTGGTTGTGTGCTTATACGGATAGTCATTTTTCGTTACAATCCAGTGTTTTGTCTCAAACTCAATCGGATTGTCATGGTGCTCAATAAAATATTCTGGACAAAACGCACAAACGCCTGAGTCTGTTAATTTTTTCATTTTCTCTATCTGCTTCTCATGTCTGCCAGCAGAAATATTGTACTTGTTCATTGTCTCTCTCTTTCATATGTGACGTAGCAATAGTCAAACTCATTTCTGTCGTCTCTTGGGCGGGGTTCTCTGTCAATTTCTACCCAACTTTTATCATCAATAAAATCTGGAAAGTGCGCGTCACCTTCTAATTTTGCCTCAACTTCTGTGGCATATATCTTGTCCGTTTGACTCAAAAATGCTTCATAAATCTGCGCACCGCCGATAATAAAATTTTCGTCCTCAGGTGACAACATTTGCATTACTTGGCTAACGCTGTGTGCAATTTCTATGCCATCTGCAGAAAAGTTCACATCCCTGGTCAAAATAATATTGCGTCTATTGGGCAGAGGTTTGCCGATACTTGCCACGATGGAGTCGAATGTAGTCCGCCCCATAATAACTGGATGCCCAGTGGTCAACTCTCTAAATCTTTTTAAATCAGCCGGTAAAGACCACGGCAGTTCATTCTTATTGCCGATTACGCGGTTTTTGGTCATAGCGACGATAATACTTATCATATCTCAGGCCGCTACGGGGATACCCTTTATTGATGGATGCGGGTCATAATCACTTAGCTCAAAATGTTCACCACGAAAATCATGGATATCTGTCACTTTTTTGCCTTCCTCAGTCAAATGCACAGTGGGGAATGGGCGTGATTTACGTGCAATAACTTCGTTAAGATATTCGATTTGATCCTCGTAAATATGTGCGTCAGAAATAGTATGAACATACTGACGCGCCTCATAGCCAGTCAAATGCTCTAATATAAGTGCCAAGGCTGCATATTGGATCATATTGGATGGAACGCCGATTGGCACGTCACCTGAGCGTTGAAACATATGAAGATAAAGCCCCCCGTCGATAATGCGTACGTGTATCCAGCCATGACAAGGCGCCAAGGTTACTTTTTGCTGTTTACCTTTACCACGAACAATATATTGCGGAATCCAGGGAGTAACGAAATGCGTTCTAAGTTCTGGTAATTCTTTAATTTGTTCGACTAGATGCTTAAACTGATCAAACGAGCCACCATCTGCAGTCGGGAAGTCATGAAAAGCTGCACCGTAAGATCCTGGACCAATATCGCCTGGCTGGAGACCACGTTTTTGGCTTTTTGCTGCGGTTGTCCATTGGTCCCACCACATAACGCCGTATTTTGCTAATCCATCGCGGGTTCTCTCTCCATTAATAAATGCACATAGCTCGTCAATTGGTTTACGCCAAAAGCCAGCCACACTACGTTCTGTAATGACAGGGAAGCCGTTACTCAGATCAAAGTGCATTTGTTGGCCAATCAATGTTTTGGCTGCAGGACCTTGCCTTGTGGGCGAGAACACTCCATTTTCTAGTATATTTTTGAGCATATCTTGATACTGATGGTCAGGGCGACGTTCTGCAACCGGTAAATATTTCATAAACCTCCAATAGATTAGTTACTTCTAGTATACCAAATGAAAGATTATTGTGAACAAAGTAGCTTGATTAATATATAGTATTGTTCTATAATATACATATGATAAGTAAAGAGCATCGACCTCCACACGGTGGTTATGCTGAAGTTTATAGCCCAAGAGATCCAAATGAGCTGATCAATCTTCCATGTATTGATTTTGTACCAGGATGTTATGAACCGATGTTATACTCTGCGGATCTATATCATGTCTTGAGAGAAGATATGATTGCCAGTGATACAGATTCAATGATGAGGCTTGTGCAAGGACAAAAAGTTGAACCTGTCGATGCAGTCAATGCATTTATTAACAATAAGCTTGCAGGACAAGGCACAAACGAAGATATCTTAGACATTCTTCCAACATTGGAAGCCATATCGACAAAAAGGGTCACGAATTTTGTAGATATACTACTCGAAACGATCAAATCAGACAAAGATTATGCCAGTGATTTATATAGACATCAAACAGTCGTTTCTCCACTCATTATTGATGGATATCTAAGACGTGAGACAGATGAAGATATTCGACTATTTTTAAGAGAAATGAAGACGAGAAGATATACAGATCAACAATGGGTTGAAAAATAATACATGTTTTGTTACAATATTTGCATAGTTGCCAGAGACAGTAGCGGCTCGAAAGAGATTTAAGAATGCTACCTAGGTGTTAATCATTTAACGACTTCTAGACTCTTGTTGGCACAAAACAAGAGTTTTTTTGTAGCAACTTTTCGGTAAATAACAGGTCGATTACCGGATATATTAACTAAAAAGGCAAAAAATCTATGGCATTAACCAAAGTCAAGAAAAAAGAAATCATCGATGAAGTTACAAAACTTCTTGAGGAGTCAAAGCTCACAGTTATAGCTAAGTACGAGGGAACTCCCGTCAAAGCTATGCAAGAACTCAGACGCACAGGCAAAGAAAGCCAAACAAGCTTAAAGGTCATAAAAAACCGCTTAGTCATCAAGGCTATCACCAGTAGCAATAAGTTGAAAGACATCAATGTTGATGATCTTACCGGCATGTTGCTCTATGGTTTTAACCCTGTTGATGAAGTAGCTCCAGCCAAAGTTATCGCTGACTTCGCTAAAAAGCAAAAAACTTTAGTGTTTGTTGGCGCAATTTCTGAGGATGGGAAACTCATGACAGCAGACGAAGTAAAAGCACTAGCAAGCTTGCCAGGCAAAAACGAGCTTATAGCCCAGATATTGCATACTCTTAATTCTCCACTAAACAACTCGATGAGTGGGCTTAGAGGTGATTTACATGGCATGCTCAAAGGCTTAGAAAAAGCCAAAGCAAATTAATTAAGAAAGGAACTTTAAAATGGCAGATTTAAAAAAATTAGCAGAACAATTAGTCAACTTAACAGTGTTAGAAGTCAACGAACTCAGCACTATATTAAAAGAAGAATATAACATCGAACCTGCTGCTGCAGCTGCAGTAGCTGTCGCTGGCCCAGCAGCTGGCGGAGACGCTCCCCCAGAAGATGCAAAAAGCGAATTTGACGTAATTCTAAAAGATGCAGGAGCCCAAAAAGTTGCTGCGATCAAAGCAGTTAAAGAAATTACTAACCTAGGACTTGGTGAGGCCAAAGCTATCGTAGATGGCGCCCCAAAGCCAGTGTTAGAAAAAGCTAAAAAAGAAGACGCAGACAAAGCAAAAACTCTTCTTGAAGCCGCCGGTTGTACAGTAGAGCTAGCTTAAGCTTATCCACAGATCCTCCGCATCGTATTGACAGATATATACGTCTGTGATACTCTGATGATAATTACTGTCTAAAACACAAATGCGAGGAAAATGAGGATGACAGAGATTTCGGACAAACAGATAAAGCGACTTCGCTCATTGATAGCGGAGTCAGAAACATGCCTTGGCGCTGCTAAAGAGTTAATGAACAGCATTCTTGGCGATGAAGAAGTTACAAGACCAGTCGATACAGAAGAAAACATTGGCAAGGTCATAGAAGGCGTTTTTGACGGTCAAAATATGGTTGGTTCTGATGGCAAAAATTATCCAGTACCTGCAAACTATGCCAGTAAATCCAAACTAGTGCAGGGCGACATCCTAAAACTGTCTATCGCTGATGATGGTGGATTTACCTACAAACAAATTGGACCAATCCCACGCAAACAAGTAGTTGGGTCACTAGAACTAGTTGATGGAAACTACATCGTGCATGTCGGAGAAAAGAAATACCGAGTGTTGCTAGCCAGCGTGACCTATTTCAAAGCAAAACAAGGCGATCAAGTTAGTATTAACATACCTGAAGACGACAGTGCCGAGTGGGCCGCCCTCGAAGCCGCGTTATAATATATTACGAATAGACTGGTGATTTAGATTCAGCTTCTGGACGTTTTTGTCTTTCTTGACCTAGCATATACCCGTCTAATGAGTAAGCTGGACCAATAGATATACCACCCATTGCTAGATTTACTTCACTGATATCAAATTCTCCTTCGATTGGTAGATGAACGCCCATATTTATACCAACATTTCTAGGATTATGGCCAAAATTGGGGTTATTACTCTCAGCACTGTTCAAAAGTCTGCAACATTGGGGATTTGCCTCAGTAGCTTGCTCTCCAAACTCTTTAACTAAATTTTTTGGGAGTTTTCCAAAAAGAGCTAAACTACCACTAACACTCTTACCAAGTCGTGATTCTGATAACATGCCAATAGTGCTATCAAGTCTTGGCTCGCCTGCAAAAACAGCGATAACACCAACATCAGACGCTACTAGATCATAATTATGTGTGAATACTTGCTCAGCTTGCCAAGGTAGCCCAATAATAGGCCTGATAAAAACTGGTTCGAACAAGTTAAATTGTTTTTTGGGCGGTCCTGGACTTGATTGTCTATCTAATAGAGCTTCCTGTTCTTGCAATCTTTGTTCTTCTTCGTCAGCACGCGCTTCAGATTCTTCCCGAGCTCTTCTTATTTCTCGGTTACCAGGCTCTAGCCTCTTCATTATCTTATCAGGGTCGAATCCATTGCCTTTTCTGGGTCGTTTTGTCATAAACACAATTTTAACTTCTACTCGTAAGTTACGCAAGCATATGCTTTATAAGTGTTGTGATGTTTTCCTGCTACTGTTAGCTGTTAGCTTTCTGCTGTATACTGTTATACATATGGGAGTCGCATTATACCGCAAATATCGATCTGTAAAATTCGATGATGTTATTGGACAAGATCATATAATTACTACTGTGAAAAATATGATCAAAAGTGGCAACATACCCCACGCTTTTTTGTTAACTGGGCCCCGCGGAGTCGGCAAAACATCAGTTGCGCGGCTAATCGCGTGTAGCGTTAACAAAATTGACTACAAAGATTTAGATTCACAAGTAGACATCATAGAAATTGATGGAGCATCAAACCGCAAAATTGACGAGATTAGAGAAATTAGAGAACAAGTCAACATCGTTCCAACCTCACTAAAGTACAAAGTATACATCGTCGATGAGGTCCACATGTTAACCCGTGAGGCCTTTAACGCTTTGCTGAAAACCCTTGAGGAGCCACCTGAGCATGTAATATTTATTCTTGCTACAACTGAGTTTCACAAGCTCCCACCCACGATTATTAGCCGTTGTATTCGTTTTCATTTCAAGCCGATATCAAAAGAGGACATTACTAAACATCTGACAACGATCGCTCAAAAAGAAAAAATTAACATCGATGGATCTGCGATTGAAACTATAGCGTCCCATAGTGACGGTAGCTTCCGCGACGGGATCACGCTTCTTGAAAACTTCCGTAGTTTTGCTACTAAAGTCAGCCAAGACGACGTAGAACACAACCTTGGAATTGCAAAAGCATCTATTGTCCAGAGCATTATTGATGCGATAAATGCATCTGATAGTAAACAAGTATACTCTCTAATAGATTCCATGCAGTATAACGGCGTCAACTATGTGTCTTTGGCTAATGATTTATCTAGCAAATTTAGAAATTCTTTAATTGAAAATACAAATATTATCGCCAAAGACAAAGTTATTGAGCTTATGGACGGGTTACTTGAGGTACAATCATCAACCCAACCAAAACAAAAACTAGTTATTGTCTTGCTCGGCGCTACCGTAGCCAAAGATACACCTAAGCCAAAACAAAACACACCCAAAAAATCAGAGACACCTACCGAGATTCCTCCTGAAATTGATGAAAGCCCTGCCAAAGAGCAACCAAGCGAGGACAAAGAACAAAAATCTGATAAGAACGATTCCATAGAAGAAATTTGGGACGCCACCCTGAAAATTCTTAAGACGGAGCAAAACACTATTTATGCCATTTCTCGCATGGGGAAAATTGCTAATTTTCAAGATAACAGTTTAACTATAGAATTTAAATTTCCTTTTCATGCAAAACGCATGAACGATAGTAAAAACAAAATATTAGTAGAAAAATACCTCTCAAATACAGCTAATGGTCAAATAAATGTCAGTTTCATTGTTGCCGGTGGCCCCGCAGAGGATAAAAATATTCAAAACATAAGCAATATTTTTGGACACCCAGAAGTGCTAGAATAGTCATACGATGGATGATAAGGGGAAAGAACTACCGCAAAATTTAGAGGCAGAAGCTAGTCTGCTTGGGGCGATACTTATAGATACCGATGCAATTATTAAGGTCGCAGACGTCATTGATGAAACAGATTTTTTTGATCCAAAAAATGCACATATTTATCGTTGTATCAAAAAAATATATGAAAACAGAGGGGCTATTGACGTACTGACCCTTGCCGATATGCTGAAATCAGAAAACTTGCTTGATTCTGTCGGTGGTTCTAGCTATATTAATGAACTGACAAACTTTGTGCCGACAGCAGCACATGTTGTTAAATATGCAGAAATTGTTAGCGACAAATCCATGCGCAGAAAACTGATTAGGACTAGCAAGGAAATTACTGATTTTGGTTACAACGAGCAAACAAGTATTGGCGATATTATAGAAACTGCAGAGACAAAACTCTTTGACGTTAGTGGCAAGCATGTAAAAAACAGTATCATTTCTCTCGAACAAATTTTGAACGATAGTTTTGAAAGGCTTGACGAACTCCACAAAGACAAGGGTGGGGTAAGGGGATTAAGCACTGGATTTAAAGATTTAGACACTGTCTTAGCTGGCTTTCAAAAAAGTGACTTAGTGATTATTGCTGCCAGACCAAGTATGGGTAAAACAGCTCTTTCGCTTAATCTGGCTCACAACGTAGCAAAAAAGACAAAAGAGAGAGTGCTGATATTTAGCCTTGAAATGAGCAAGGAACAGCTTGTTGACCGTCTGCTTGCCGCAGAAGCAGGTGTTGACGCATGGAATATCCGAACAGGCAACATGAGTGATCAAGATTTTGAAAAAATTGGTCATGCGATGGGCACGCTCAGCGAAGAGCCGATACTTATTGATGATACCCCCAGCATTTCTGTTAGTGAAATGAGGACAAAAGCCAGGCGTGAAATGCACAATCATCCTATTGGCCTAATTATCGTTGATTATCTTCAACTTATGAGCGGTAGCAGCAAGTTTGCCAACAACCCATCTAACAGAGTCCAGGAAATATCTGAGATCTCAAGAGGTCTTAAAAACATTGCTAGAGAGCTGAATGTGCCAGTTATTGCACTTTCTCAGTTAAGTCGTATGGTTGAGAACCGTTCACCACAAATCCCGCAGTTAGCAGATCTTCGCGAGTCAGGGTCGATAGAACAAGACGCTGACGTAGTCGCATTTATTTACAGGGAAGAATTTTATAAACCTGACACAGAACGCAGACATATTGCAGATATATTAATTAAAAAACACCGTAATGGACCGACAGGAAATATCGAGCTGTACTTTGATATTACAAAGCAAAGATTCCGTAGCCTTGACTCTAAACATACTACTCCATTCGACCAATAAGCTCCAGGTGGTATAATTACTTTATTCATGGCAAAACAGACAAAGTTTGGACTATTGGTTAAAAAATCATTAAACTGGAAATTTACAGCCTGGATAGTGGTGTGGCTGAGCATTACAGGTTTTTCTTGGCACTTAAATCATATCAATATATACAAATTTGTACCCCCTGATTTACTGGTGAACCAACTTTATCACAGTGGTTCTGAGTATATTAGTCTTAAAACTATTGTCGCTATATTCAGCCATTTGTCATCAAGGGGTATAGTCTATCATTTATTGTTTTCTGGTATTGTGACTATTTTTGGTCTGTCTATATATCTGATAGCAAAAGAAAAGTATTCGGATAGAATAGCTGCTATGTCGAGCATGATCGCCATGTTGCAAGCATATATTTTACTCAGTATTGGAAATTTTGATTACAGCCTTCTCTCTTTAATTGCTTTGCCTGTGATCATATTAATTTGCTCTTGGCTCCACCCCAAACACGGCAAAAGCTATTATTTACTCCTTGGGCTAACTCTTGGTCTATTGTTTTGCGTACCATACTTCTGGGCAATGTTAATATTCGCGGCAGTTATGGCCCGCTCAAGATTAAAAGTACTGTTCAAGCACATAAATTTAACCAAAAAAATCTTTTTAATAGCCCCCAGTTTATTTAGTATTGCTCTGAGCACTACATATAGCGTCAGGAGGGCAGATTACCACTGGTTAGTGGGCAATATACAAAATCTAGAGACAAAGCCAAGCAAACTGCTTGATGGAGCCGTGGAGGCAATTAAAAGACTTTTGGTCGACTTTGACCCTAGTACCAGCCCAAAACTACCCCTGATTGGGCTTGCTTTAGTTTTATTTAGCATACTATCTTTTTATCTCTATATTCAGGGTTTTAGTTCTATCCAGCAAAAAATTTTGCCTGCCATATGTCTTGGTGCTTTTGCTTTGACTGTTTTGGGGCTTAGCAGCATGTACTTTATTATTCTTGCTGGGGTTATAATTATGAGCATCAACGGGGTAGCAATGCTTTTGCAACAATGGTTTACTGTTTTTCCTAAAAACCCTTTTGCCAGATTTAGTGGCATAGCAATACTGACGATATGTGTCCTTGTATTCGTCGCAACTCAAGTAATCAGCTATATTGAACTTACAAAAATGAGTTGATAATTTATAGATTGATTCACTGGCTCAATATCTTGGTGGTATCTAGGCACCTTCCAATGTTATAATAAATAGATTACGAAAGGGGATAATTATGAGTAAACTTGACCAAGCAAAGATGTTAATGAAAGTCAGAAAGCTACAAAAAGAGTTGCAAAAAGAGATTATCACAGTCACTACTGGTGATGATGCAGTTAAAGTAGAAATAACCGGCGAACAAAAAATAAAAAGAATATCGATTGATCCAGAACGCGTTAACCTTGATGATATTCGCGAGCTGGAAAAGTGGGTCGAAGAAGCAGTTAAAGACGCCATTGCCAAAAGCCAAAAACACGCAGCTGAGAAAATGCAACCTATGATGGGAATGCTCGGCGACCTAGGTCTGTAACCGACAAACTACCATGGAAGACAGCTCCTTGCCCAGATCAATTGAAGACGCTATCAGTAGTTTTTCGCTTTTGCCTGGTGTTGGCCGAAGAAGTGCAGAACGATATGTGCAGTATTTATTAAAATCAGACCCTTCAAAGTCTGGTAGTATAAGCACGTCTCTTGGCAATCTGGTGGGCTCGGTCAAACGTTGCCCTGTCACTTTCGCATTTATTGATGCTGGATCAAACGTGTCAGATCTTTATAGTGATCCGAAAAGAGACAAGAGCATCATCGCCGTTGTAGCCGACCCATTTGATATATACGCCATAGAAAAAACTAGTTATCGTGGCACTTATCACGTTCTGGGGGGGCTGCTATCTCCAATTGATGGCATCACACCCTCAGAACTCAATATCCCAACACTTGTTAAGAGATGTAAAAGTGACAAGGTCAAGGAACTTATTCTAGCTACAAACGCCAGTGTAGAAGGTGAAGCCACCTCACACTATGTGGCTAAACAACTTGAAGATTTTGATATCCGAATAACTCGTTTAGCCAGAGGTTTACCCATTGGACTGGACATCGAATATGCTGATATGATTACTTTAGCTCGCGCCATTGAGGGCAGACAAACATTATGAACAAGACCCAAACACAAGCTGTCAAAGATTTTTTTTCTAAAAACAATACATTTGTTATTGTCCAAGCCGACAATCCTGATGGAGACAGCCTAACTAGTGCATTGGCTATCGGGCGAATTATCGAAAGTCTGGATAAAACTGCTTACCAATTTTGTTCCGTAAAAATTGCAGATTATCTTAGCTACATTGACGACCAAAGCACAGTATCAAGCCAGTTTCCACCTGACTTTGACGCTTCAATTATTGTAGATGCCAGTGCAAAAGTACTATTTGAGAACCTAGAAAAATCAAGAAAATTCGGTCTGCTAGCTGGCAAGCCTTGTCTTGTTATTGACCATCATTCCAACGAGTGCGATCTTGAATTTGCCACAATTGTATATCAAAAGACAGCAGTTTCTGCTAGTCAATTGGTTGCCGAAATAAGCAAAATTATTGGGGCTAAGCTTGATCTCACAACCAAAGAACTCATCACTATCGGTATATTGTCAGATAGTCTAGGTCTGGTTAGTGAAGCTACAGACTCTGCAGCAGTTAGGTTAATTGCCGATTATATAGACGACGGAGTATCTCTTGCAAAATTAGACAATCTCCGCAGAGAAACTTACCGCAAAAGTCCTGAAATTATTAAGTATAAAGCCAAGTTGCTAGATCGAATTGAGTATTGGGCTGACGGGCAGGTTTCTACAGTAGTTATTCCTTGGAACGAGATCCAAACGTACAGCAACGAGTACAACCCAAGCATGCTGGTTATTGAGGAAATGCGACAGGCGATAGGAGTAAATTTAGCTGTTGCGTTTAAAATATATCCTGACAGAATAACTGCTAAACTCAGGTCAAATTATGGCATTAGAGTATGCGACAAAATTGCTGAAAAATTTGGTGGTGGCGGGCATCCATACGCCAGCGGATTCAAAATTAAAGGTAGAAATACTGATGTTAAAGAATTAACGGACAAAGTAATTGTAGAATATCTGAGACTTATAAAAGATGATTAAGCTATACAATACCCTCAGTCGAAAAATAGAACCATTTAAGCCATTGGTTGATGGCAAAGTTAATATGTACTCTTGTGGTCCAACAGTTTATGATCACGCACATATTGGTAACCTCAGCTCATATATATATGCGGATACTTTGCGACGTATTCTTGAGCTAGGAGGCATGCAAGTCAGACAAGTTATGAACTATACCGATGTCGATGACAAAACTGTCGGGAAGAGCACCACAGCGTACCCTAATTTGCCCCCAAAAGAAGCTCTTCGAAAACTCACAGATGGGTACATTGAACAATTTTTAAACGATATAAAGCTTGTTAGTATTGACGTAGACGCTATTGATTTTGTGCGGGCAACAGATAGTATTGAAGATATTAAAAACCTGATTATCCAACTAGTAAGCAGTGGCGTTGCCTATATTTCGGACGACGGAGTGTATTTTTCTATTGAAGCCTACAAAAAGAGTGGCAAGACGTACGGACAATTGCTGAAAATATCAGATTCAAATACCAGCCAAGCAAGAATAGATAACGACGAATACGATAAAGAATCTATCCATGATTTTGCCCTCTGGAAAAAGCAAAAGGAAGGCGAACCTGCGTGGGATTTTGAGATTGACGGGCACAATATAAAAGGACGCCCGGGTTGGCATATTGAATGTTCTGCCATGAGCGAAAAAGCTTTTGGTCTGCCGTTTGACATCCACACTGGTGGCATTGACTTGATATTCCCACACCACGAAAACGAGATTGCCCAGAGCACAGGAGCAAAAGACAACCCTGTTATGGCAAATTATTTTGTACACAGCAGCCACCTGTTGGTTGATGGTAAAAAAATGGCAAAATCAGCAAACAATTTCTACACTCTTGATGACATTATTAATAAAGGCTACGATCCGTCGGCCTTTAGACTGCTAGTATTGCAATCACACTACAGAAATGAGTCCAACTTTTCGTGGGAAAATCTAGAATCAGCACAGAACAGACTAAAGCGTTGGAAAAACATAGCAGAGTTGCGCTGGCAAGAGCACATAGCAAGCGATAGCAAAATTAACTCAGATGACTTTAAAAAAGCACTGAATAGTGCAATATTTAAAGACCTAGATACGCCGTCTAGCTTACTTGTAGTTGAAGAGTGGCTAGAAAAGACGGAAAACTTAAGTCTATGTAAGCCGTGTTTAGAGAATATTTTTTATGAAATTAGCTCAATATTTGGCATAGATATTTTGACTGCTACTCCAGATATTGACAGTAGAACACTACAATTAATAAAAGACAGATTTAAAGCTAGGGAGTCAAAGGATTGGACGAAGTCAGATGAGTTACGTGATGAGTTGGCTGAGCAGGGCATAGGTATCCGCGACACAGATCACGGTTCAATTTGGTACAGAATATAAAAGCTTCTACTCAGAATTCTTAAGGCGTTCGTGGTAGTGATCTTCAATCAAGACACCGATGCAACCTGCTATCGGTATAGCAAATAGAGCACCGACAATTCCCGCAACTGCTACGCCTATCATTGCACCCATAAAAACCAGTAATGGAGTGAGGTTGTTGCTTCTGGATTGTATGTATGGCTGGATAGTCGTATTTTCTATTTGTTGATACAAAATAAAATATATCGCCATAGCTATTGCCAATGGGGCAGAGATAAATATACAAGCTACAACCACCAATACAGCGCCTATTGTTGTACCTATTAGGGGCAACAGTGCAAAAAGAGTGATAATAGCGGCTAGAGCGATTGCATTGACATTGACATGAAATATTTGACTAAGCACAATCAAAGCAATAAATGTAAAAACCCCACCTATCGTTGCCACTATAACTTGTGCATTGACATATCCAGTCACTACTTTGTACATTTTTTCTGCTAACTCTTTGCGACGCTGTCTTTTGGAAGGCGGTTGTATCTTCCAGAACTTACTTAGCCAGCCTGGCCCCTCTACTAACATCATAAATGTGATAATTAGCAGGGCGATAACGTTGGCTATAGTCGAACCTATTGTTGTTGCTGTTGCCAAAGCTGGTTTACTAATGTCTTTATAATGATCACCAAAATCATATGAAAAATCATCTAATGCTTTATCTAGCTTATAGTGATATACAAAATTTTTTGCTGCGGAGTCTTGGGTTTTAAAATTATTGATTGTTTGAGGGACATCTTGAATAAATTTTACTGTTTGACCAACAAGTGGAGGAATTAACAGAGAGAAAAAGCCAATCAATATGGCCAGAACGAGTACATATGTAATAGCTGTTGCTTTTATCCTACTATGACTTTTTAATCTTTTTGTTATCCAGCTTACAGCAGGATTTAGTCCAATGGCCAAAAAAAATGAGATAGAAATAAGAATTAGAGGCTTGACTATCAGCCCGAGCATTTTAATCAAAAAAACAGTTCCTATGAGTACTGCGACAACTTTAATTAAGGTTCTTGTCTTAACCGATATAGTGATGACTTGCTTATTGTTTTCACTCATAACTTACTGCCTGATAATAGCATAATTATTCACCTTGATAAACTTTTAGAATTTGTTTTGCAACAGTTTTAACATCATATTGCTTGACCAATTTTTGTTGGCGAGAGAACAAAGTGCTTCTTTGTTTAGGACTATTTATGTATTTTGCCAAATGTTTTGCAAACTCTTCTGTATTAAATGCGTCGAACAAACTTCCTTTTGCCTGGGCAAGAACGCTTGCATACCCTGGATTGTTACCAGCCAAAACAACAGGATGAGCCGTTGCCATAGCCTCAACCGTGACAACTCCAAAACTTTCTCCACTCATTGCTGGATAGATAGTTATATCTGATAAATTCATCAGTTTAAATTTTTTGTCATCAGTTGTACGCCCATAAAATTTAACTTGTTTTGAAATTTCATTACTGGTTACAAATTTTTCAAGTTTTTGCCTGTCCGGTCCATCGCCGGATATGTGCAAAAACCAATCTTTTTTAAACAGGTTATTCTCTGTTCCATATTTCAGAACTTTCAGAAGCTCGATGCAACCTTTACGTTCAACTAGACGCCCATGAAACAAAAGTTCTACTTCGTGGTCATTTGGCAATTTTGTTTTAACAATTTTTTTAATATTTGATAAGTCAACTGGGTACTTAATAATTTGCCCATCTATCCCATAGTACTTTTTTGAAAATATTTTTGATGGCTCAGAAATATTGATAAATCCATTAAAATATTTGTTGTAAAGTTTTGACCAATATCCAAATATATAATTAGAAATTGTAGACACCCGGTCATATGGCAATATATGAAATGTTCCGACAATCCGTGAGTGTCCATCAGCTATTTTCAATACTTTGCCCGCCATAAGTGGGCTAAATGGATACTGAACATGCACAATGTCAAATTGCTCGTTATACAACAATTTACGCACTGCCTTTTTGCTTGTGTAAATAGGAATAGACAGATGATTCCCACTAAACTTTACCTTAATATTTTTTGACAAACTATGTTGACGCTTGCGTACTTTTTTCTTGGTTTCTCCAACAATGTAATCAACTCTGTGGCCATGTTTTTCAAAATAATCACCGAGAGTCAGCACATAAACCTGCGCGCCTGCATTTCTATCAAGCGTGTCGTCCAAGACCATCGCTATCTTTAGTCGTTTAATTGTTGTGCTTTTTTTCATAGGCCATTTTATATAAATTCATGTAGCTTTTTGCCACAACTGAAAAGTCATATTTTTCAACTTCATTTACCGCCCAATTGTTCCACACTTTTTGAAGGTTTTCACTGTCGATTAATAAGTCCAGTCTTCTAGCAAATTCATCTGTTTCTTTAGGGTTGACAATAGACATACGACCGTCACCGCTCAACACATCCGCATAACCACTGTTGTCTCCCGCTACAACAACCAACCCACTTGCCATAGCTTCAAGCAGGACTATACCAAAACTTTCGCCGTAAAGAGCAGGCGAACAAAATATATGAGACGAATTAAAATATTCAATTTTTTCATCATCAGTAATTTTACCAACAAAAGATACATCTGGAATTTTATACTCTTTGACCTGATCGTGTAATTTATCAATATCTACTCCTGTGCCGGCAATTATCAGTTCTACATCATCTCTATATGTCCTCAAACTACTGTAGGCACGAAGCAAATATTGAAGTCCTTTGCGCTTTTCTAATCTACCTATATAAAATATTCGCTTTTTTGAGCTATGTCTTTTGTCTGGCTGTGTTTGCCTAAAGTTGGCTACATCTATCCCATTGGGGATAATCAATATTTTTCTATGCGTCATCTGTGCAATATATTGAGTGGCAGTGGGCGATACAGCCGTCAAAACATCTATGTATTTGAGAATTGATTTTGTATATGGCTTAAAAACACGCTCGATAGTCTTGGCCATAAAAAGATCTGGAATTGCGGCATGAGACGTAGCAATATTAATACTTTTTGACCTGGACATGACTTGCCTGGACATTAGCGGCGCCCATGGTTCATGAAAATGTAAGATATCAAAATCTTCGCTTGCCAGTACCTGGTCAATTTTGTCAGTATCTACGCTAACAGAGAACTGTGACTGAGTATGCATCGATTTAATTGGCCGTGACCTACCCAAAAAAACTATATTATCGTAATCTTCTTTACAACCCACCGGACGAGGCGTAATGATTACTGATTTGAGTCCTGATTCATTATAAATTTTATTAAGAGCCAGAACTTGTTCCTGCACACCGCCACCAGCGAAAATATCGTAAGGGCACACTATACCAACTTTTATCATGGCATACACACCACATCTTTTGCTTTACCGTACCATTTGTACGGCTTGCTGTGTTTCTCAAAGAGAAAATTAATATTGGTCTCAAGTGTGTGGGCCATAATTCTTAGGTATATTTTCTCATTATTTGACAAGTTTATCAACTACGGCAGGCGGTATGTACTGACCTGCTTCTTCTGCAGTAGCTACAATAGATGGCATATGTGCCGCCATTTTGCTCTCTACCGCTACGTAACCCTCATAAATGACGTTCATATGCTGTTCGGTCATGTATTGATCTACATATACATCGTCTTTGACATAAATATTATAAACTTTGTGATCAATCCGTTGGTTGTACTCGCATAAATCGACGCTGAACATTGTCAATATAGTTTTCATTCGCGTTCTAACATCGTTGATGTGCCAAAGCTTTATTTCTGCTTTAATGCGTCGCCGTAGCTCAGAGAATCCAGCTCCCCTCATTTTTGGGTTTTTTCTCGAAACTACTAAATATGACATGATTATAACTGGAGGCAACAACACGGTATATCTGAATATTGTCGATGTAATCTTGCCTGAAGATACTTTAGCTAGGAGTTTAGCCAACCTTATGTAAATTTTTTTGAGCTTGATATCTTCATGGTGAGTGAATCCAACAAAACCAAAAATGTAGTCTATCTGTGGCAAAAATTGTGGATATTTTTGGAGCATTCTGGTGGCAATAAGAAACGAAAAAGACATAGGCATGATCATAAAATTCTTTTTTTTGTACTTTATCTTGATGAAAGAGGCCAAATAGTCCGCATAATTTTCCAAAGTAGGGGGCATATTAATCGTGTAGAAGCTATCCATCCCACCGAATCCAGGCAGGTCACAGATAGTAACATTACCAAATTTGCGCATAAACTCTGCAAAACCCTTCATTCTCTCAATAGAAGCGTGGTGGCCATATATCATCAGTATCTCTTTATCTGTAGGCTTTTGACACTTGAAATAGAGCATGCGTCCTTGCATGCCGTTGATACTCAAATTAGTTATAGAATCCTCGAATTCTGCCATCTTGAAATGTATTATATCACCAAAGTAACTTTAGTTTGTGATAGTTTCCAAAACTAGGACAAGGTGGTGTGGAGGTTTTGCTACTGGGTATGGGTGGAGTCTTTGCTGACCCAAACATATTCCCACGACTCTGGCTCTGGACCTTGACTAGTCGCCCCAGCAGGGTAGCTGGGTATCCAGCCAGCTTTTTTGGTGTTTTCATAATTATTTGCACTGAGCCAGGTATAACAAGGTGTATTTTCGAATCGTCGATTTTCGTAACCTTGACAAGCTAGATCTATAGTATATCCAGTATGGTGCCTGGAATACCCAGGTGGAGCAGTAGTATTCAAGACATTATTGATCTGTGCGTCTGTCGCACCATAACGATTACCCAAGCGACTTAGAAATATTTCTTTTTGATCCTCGGCACTCCTATATCCAGCGATAACCTTTAGCCCAATATTGTCTTTCACAGCGTGAGCTTGCAGCTCAACCCAATCCGCATAAGCTTTTTGCTGTAGCTTGTGCTCACTGTCGACAGCTACAAAACTATCAACAATCGGGGCGCTCCTGATCACGTAGCCTTTTGCGGCGGCCAATGTTCTGATTCGCTCATCTAATGACTCACTGTAGGTTATTGGTGTTTCTTCGCTGATTTTTGCAGTATTAGGGAAGACAAATGATTTGTAGAGCTCTCTGAATTGTTCTGGAGTAAACTGTCTTAAGTTATTTTTTGCTGTAGATTGAGAAACTTGTGTGGCTGTTTTTGTTGGAGTATTTTCTTTGTTGTTAACGTTCAAAACAGTGTGCTTAACGCCAACCTCATAAACAAAAGCCAAAATTATCGCTAATGCTAAAACTAATAGGAATTTCTTAAGCTTACTCCCACCTGTTTTCTTTGCTTGGATAGACTTATGATCTATAACCCTCATGCTAATAATTAGTATATCATCCAAATTACCATTGTTACAGAGGCAAATATTTGCTAGTTAAATGAGCTAATCCACAAAAAATTAATAAATAATTAGTGTGCTGGAGCCGTGTCTCGAATTGTTTTGGCGCGCTTTACCATGTCACGTTGATCTTTCATTGAAGCATCGACAGCTTTTTTTATAGCACGTTCGCTAGTAACATACTGTTTTGTCGTAGGTTTTCTAGTTAATTTTCGTAATATTGCGTAAACCATATTTTTAGATTATCTTTCGATTTAATTCATCTTTATTGTACGTTCTTTTGCCAAAATCGTCAACTCTTTTCGCTCCTCTATTAAAGCTATATCTATTCAAATTATCTTTAACGACCGAAACAACGTATACTTTATCCCCTAAATCATCAATGATCTTTTGTACGTTGTTCGGCACCTCTTCGCATGCTTTTAAGAATCCTTTTCTTTCGATACCTCGTTTTGTGTCAATTTCTCTTGCTTTAGTAATATCCCAAGCCACAAGAGGATCTTGATAGATATAGAATAAGCCAACAAAGTATCCATGGTTAAGAGCTCTTTGAATATTGTGTGCACCTTTGCTATGAGCAAAGGTGCCGTCTAGAGCAAAATTATATTTCTTTTCTGTGACAATATCTAGAGTCTTCTCGATTATTGGATTAGCTGAATCGCGATACATATAATATTTGTCAGCACTATAATTTTCAAAATATTCCACGATAGTATCTAGGTCAATTTTGACGAATGGATCAGGTGAGCTTGCGAGAAATTGCTCAAGGAACTCTGTTTTTCCTGCTCCTGGAATACCTGCCATAAAAATAGCAATAGGCTTATCTACAGGCACCGCACCTGAAGCTGAAATAATCTTTTCAGCTATCTTCTTACGATTCTTCTTTGCCCATTCTTTATTATTGATAACCCTCATGTTCACTATTATACTTCAAATTCATGACCGTTTAATATATAATTAACACCTGTAGTTGGTGGAAGCTTGAAGGTCGAATCCCTCCACTTAACAATTCGAACCCCCACGTTAGGGTATAATAATGTGTGTTGATGGGATGTGGCCAAGTCGCACTGGCACCAGTTTTTGGTACTGGCATTCGGGGTGAGAACTGCCAGTCGGCAGTTTGCAAGGAAATCTTCCGATGCCAACTGGTTTGGCAATCGCGAAGTTTCGGACCTGCCAAAGGTAGGTCGAATCCCTCCACTTAACAATTCGAACCCCCACGTTAGGGTATAATAATGTGTGTTGATGGGATGTGGCCAAGTGGTAAGGCACCAGTTTTTGGTACTGGCATTCGGGGGTTCGAATCCCTCCATCCCAGCCATCCTCTGTTGTGACCCGTTTTGGGTCACTACGGAGGATAATTGTGGATCAAGAGGGATCCGAACACCCGAGTGTGCATTCGGGGCGAGGACTGCCTGTCGACAGTTCGCAAGGAAATCTTCCGATGTCAACTGATTTGGCAATCGCGAAGTTTCGGACCTGCCAAAGGTAGGTCGAATCCCTCCATCCCAGCCAAAAGACTTCTTCTTCGCGACCCTTTACAGACGCAACTTGATGAAAACATTGGCTGATAGGTAACTGAGGTGTAAAGAGGTATAATAGTTATAGAAATCCAGGCGATTCATGCCGGTTGATATATAAATTGGCATTTCTCTTCTCGAAAGAGATTCATTACTGTAATTAAGAAAGGCTAGCTTATTAATATTCTATTTATTAGTCCGAACTCTCCGCTCGAAAGCGTAGGCGGCATTGAGCGTTATCTAGTTAATGTGATTGAGTACAGCAAAAAACAAACTAAGTTCAAAACGATTGTGCTATTGCCTACCGGTAAAGAAAACTATGTTGAAGAAGACGGTAGTGTAGTTACTTATTTCGACAAAAATATTGAATTAACAAAAAATAATTATGGCAAGGTAATGAGTAGGAAAGCTCAAAAGTTTGCCAAGAAGGTAGAAGAAATCATCCTAAAACATAAAATAGATATAATTTGTGCCGAGAACTTTCCCGTCGGTCTGCCGCCAGCCTACAGCATATTGCTTAACATGGTAGCCGTTCGATATAAAACCCCTCTAGTTTTAAGGATGCACTCTTTTGCGGCTTCAGAACTTCAAACCGAGCTTATTAATCAACTTATGTGGAGCAAGATCAGTTGTGTCAGTAAAAGTGTCGCTGGGGATTGTTTTCGAAAGGGCGCGAACATAGATATCCTATCAACCGATTATTTAGGAGTGAACACGAACGTCTTTAATAACAATAGCCACGTCAACAATACAGCGAAGGAACGATTGCAGCTTGTACCCGAAAACAAAGTAGTCCTAACAGCCACCAGGATTATTCAAGGGCGGAATAATATTCTTAAGGCAAAAGGGCTTATTAACTTGGTCCAAGCATTTTCAAAACTTTCACTCAGACACCCTGATTTGCGACTGGTTATTGCGGTTGCTAAAGCACCCGATAGACTAAAAGACGAATTCGATAATGCATATACGATGCTTTTGGGGTATATAAAACTTCATAATATTGAGTCCAAGACTATAGTCAAAACCTTTATGTTAGATGAGATACCAGAGGTTTATAAAGCATCAGACGTATTCGTATTAGCCTCTGAAAACGAAACGTTCGGCCAGGTCTTTATTGAGGCGATGAGCTCTGGCTTACCAGTCATTGGTACGAAGGTCGGTGGTATCCCAGAAATTATTAGTGATTCGTATAATGGCTATTTGATTCCGCCCAACGATGTCAGTAGCTTAGCCCAAAAAATAGCCAAGCTTCTCAATGACCAACCAACTCGGGATAAGTTTATAAAAGCGGGGGTTAAGACCGTTAATAATAAATTTACGCTAGAAAAACAGCTAGATAATTTTATTACGATGTTAAGAAAAACTGCTTAATTTGTCCTGTTTACTCTTGGGGAAGGTTTCAGACCAATATGCTCAACCATACAAAAAGACTGTCTCTAGACGGTTTTCTTTGGTTGATTGGTATTGCTATAATATAGGTATGGTCATTGTCGGATGCCATGTATTGGTTTTTACCAAAGTTTGGTGAGTTATGGTTAAGCAAAAAATTATTATTGTATCTAACAGGTTGCCTATCAGCGTGTCGAAGGTTAATGGCAAGCTCAAATTTACAAATAGTGCAGGGGGGTTGGCCACTGCTGTATCATCACTTGGCGGTAATGCCAGCGACCATCTTTGGATCGGTTGGCCAGGAATAGCCTCTGATGATTTATCACAAAAAGACCGCAGGCAGATCACCACTCGGCTGCACCGTGATGGTTGCTACCCCGTATTTTTAACCAAAAAACAAGTAAAAAAATTCTACGATGGTTATTGTAATGCTACTATCTGGCCACTGTTCCACTACTTCCAGACTTTTACTAACCACAACGATGACTTCTGGCGAAGCTATAAAGAAGTAAATGTTTTATTCAAAAAAGCCGTGCTTCATTACGCTACTCCTCAAACCAACATCTGGATTCATGACTATCATCTGATGCTTTTACCCAGTTTACTGCGAAGCGCTCTACCTAAAGCATCTATCGGTTTCTTTTTGCATATACCGTTTCCGTCTTTTGAGCTGTATAGGCTATTACCAAACCGCCGTTCGATTATAGAAGGACTTCTTGGTGCTAATTTGATTGGATTCCACACCTATGACTATGTGCGCCACTTTCTAAGTAGTGTTCAACGAACAACTGGTTTCGAAAGTGAGAGAGGTATCATAACACTAGCTGACAGGACAGTCACTGTCGACGCTTTTCCAATAGGGATTGATTATGAGAAGTTTTCTGACACAGCAAAAAGCGACGCTGTTCTTAGAGAAACCAAATTACTGGGCGAACATTATAAAGATATGCAAATAATCCTGTCCGTTGATCGGCTTGATTATTCAAAAGGTATCCCCAGCCGTCTGGAAGCATTTGAGCTTTTTCTCAAACGCTACCCACGTTTTCATAAAAAAGTCGTGCTGGTGTTGGTCGCCGTACCGTCACGTGTCACTGTAGAAGCTTACAAAAATCTGCGCGCTGATGTCGAACAAACTATCAGCCACATCAACGGTATGTATGGGACTGTAGACTGGACGCCTATTTCCTATCAGTTCAAAAACATTGAGTTCGAGCAGCTTGTGGCATTGTACCAAAGGGCAGATGTTGCCATGGTTACTCCACTAAGAGACGGGATGAATCTGGTCGCCAAAGAATATATTGCATCCAAACAAAAATCAACAGGCGTGCTTATTCTCAGCGAACTCACAGGCGCAGTAGACGAACTACATGAAGCCGAGCGTATTAACCCAAATGACTCACAAGGCATAGCTACCATCATCAAAAACGCACTGACTATGCCAAGGAGCAAACAACGTGAAAAACTACATTCTATGCAACAACGTTTGCAGAGCTATAGTGTCCAAGAGTGGGCTACCGACTTTACAGATCAGCTTAAGCAGTCGACCAAAGTCCAAGCCCAACTTTCAGACAAATTACTATCTACCGCCACCACGAAAAATATTGTTCGAGCGTTCATGTCTGCCAAACGACGCACACTACTGTTGGATTATGACGGAACGCTAGCAGACTTTGTCTCTAGCCCATTGCATACCAAAGCACCCCCGAGCAAAGCACTTTTAAAGGTTCTCGAAAAACTGGCAAAACAGCCCAGGACCAATGTGCATATTATTAGCGGACGAACCCGCGAGGCATTGGATGTTTGGTTTGGTCATTTGCCATTGTCGCTAGTGGCAGAACACGGCTTTTGGGTAAAAAATAATAAGACTTGGGCACAAGAAGACGTTGCATTCAAAAAATACAAAAAAGATATCATTTCAGTCATGGAAGGCTACGCCCAGCGCACACCTGGCGCGCACATAGAAGAAAAAGATTTTTCTATTGTCTGGCACTACCGCAACACACCGCCAGAGCTTGCTTATGCCCGCAACGCCAGTCTGCAACATGACTTGCGCCATGTTCTCAATAACGACGAGATCCAAATAGTCAACGGTGACAAAATCATAGAGGTAAAACCGCAGGGAACAAACAAAGGCACCATAACCAATGAACTTTTGGTTGAGAACAAGTCCGATTTTGTACTTTGCATTGGCGACGACGCCACAGACGAAGACATGTTCAGGGCGCTCCCAAAATCTGCCTATTCTATAAAGGTGGGACTTGGTGAAACCCGCGCTCGCAACCAACTGCCATCTGTCAACAAAGTCCTGAACCTTCTAAAACAACTCTCTCAAGCCAAATAATACACCAGCTAAAAAATCTGGGTAAAGCAGCAATAATTTGAGCAATAGTCCTTGCCCAATGGGAGTATACTATAGGTAGAGACAAATTTGCGTCTCGCTAGTAACCAAGGAGGTGAGTTATGCCAACTGAATCAGAAAACAGGGAAGAACGCGAAGAACAACGAGTAGAAGCATCAAACGAACGAAAACGCGAAGTCAGCAAAGCATCTCAGATAGTAGGGTTTATCACCGGTTTGTTAGCAGCAGTACTGATGCTTCGAGTCGTCCTGGCTCTGATGGGAGCGAATCTAGAGAATCAATTCGCTGACTTTATCTACAGTGTCACAGATCCATTCGTAGCACCTTTTCGTGGCCTGTTACAAGTAGGCGAGTTCAATGCAGGAGTTTCTCGTTTTGAGCTAGAAACAGTGATTGCAGCATTTATTTATATACTAATCGGCTGGGGGATCATGTCAGCCATACGCCTAGCCAAATAAACAATAAACCAAAAGATATCCACAGGTGCTATTGACATTGTTAAAACGTAGTAGTATTACATAGTTATGGCAGAAGCCGCCAGTCCAATACAAACATCAGCAGAAACACAAGAACAGCTCCAACCACCATTGATTTTATTGCCAATTCCAAATTCGCTAAGTCCAGCAGACACAAGTGTGCTCGCATTAAGAGAAACACTTATCGGAGAGATTAATGATTCTAGCAGAATACCCAAAAATGAAGCCTTAGTCTCAACTGAGTGGGACGGACAAACTCCACCTAAAGCGACAAGTATTCGTCAATTATGGATTCCAGTTGAAAATCCCTGGTTGCCTAATCAAACACTTAGAGTAGCACCAGGGATAGTTGATTCATCTGGCAATAACAAATCATTTGTACTTTTCACCAAAGAAAACATATATAGGACTAGCGTTTTGGGATTTATTTATGGCATCTTTGGTAGCAGAAGACTCATGATGCGTACAGATGATCATAATAGAAAAAACGAATTTTCTGCTTGTGACTGGAGTGACCCAAATGCCCAAATATTTTTAAAACTGACTGAACGCGTGTTAAAGAATTGTCTACAAAAGCCACAAGACAAGGCTGGTAGCAGACAAAAGTTTTGGCCAAGTATTGTATGTCAATTATTAAGATCATCCTAAAAACATCATTCGTGCTTATTAGATTATAATATTGACAATTGTTGTAATTAGATTTACACTAAGGTCATTATGCCTGAAACATCTAGTGAGATTAGACCAGATAACAACGATGCTATTGGTAATGCCACTAGGTTTGCTGTTGCTGCGTCAGCGATAACTGCCATTGGCACAGATATTGCAGCCTTCTTGGGAGGCAAAGAAATCATTGCTGCTAACAAACCAGACAAAGCTGTGCTTTTTGGCTTAATTGGCGGTGTAGCTCTTATAGTGAACGGGCTTGCTGGAAAAATTTATAGAGTAACAACCCAAAACAGCCATGCACGAGATCAAGCCCAGCAAGAACTAGCGACGACAGTACCTCTACACGAATCATCTGAGCTATAAGATTACCTCTTAACTACATTGATAGTGGACTTGGGGTAATATAATCAGCATTATATAGTTGGCGCAAGATTTAGTAGAATATCTTGTTTAATATTTATGGTTGCTTTCCCATACATACCATTGGTTAGTGAAATTCTTGAGAAGCTACATCTTTACAAACCGTTCCAACGCAAGTAGATATTTAATAAGTACATTGAGTGATTAGAATAAATCAATTTTAGGGAGTATCCTACAGATAAGCAACTTATTGCTTTTATGCTTGTATTATATTATGTTCTATTGTATAATATTACAAGTTAGAGGAGAATTTAGCTTATTATGGCAGGAGTACCCGCAGCTGGCCCCGAAACAGACGCACAGCTTTTAGAAAGTGCCCTTGAGGCATACGCTGGAGAACAGTATGTGCGCGATTTACAGCAACCATTTATCGAATTAGCGAATGCTGCTCCACCAGATGCACCTGACGACCCAGAGAACGCCTCAGTGCAGAGAATTTACGAAAGGTACAACCGTAATCCTGACAGTGAATGGCTTTTTGTGGTTGCTGATAGAATCGGGCATCTTGCTACGTATTGGGCAAATCCTCCAGAACATTCAGGCATTGAAAAACCAATAGATGTTACTACTGCCGAAAAAATCGATATTGGTGATAGTTCTGAGGCCACAGAATTATTGTTAGAAGCCGTGTACGCACACATATTAGATAAGGCAGAGAACGATGAGCTGATACTTGACGAGCTTGAGTTTGCAAGAAATGAATATGATAAATTTACACCGACCGATGATGCTTACGCTACAGGAAAAAATTTAGGCAGATATATTGGGAAGCTATGGAAACTCCAGTTTCATGCTAGTGCCGAAATAAGAGAGAATACTGATCCATGGACACATCTTAGAAACCGAAGATCTTTATCAAGATTTCAAGTACGCAACGAGGACGAGCATGGAAGACTTAAAGATGCAAAATACATGATGATAGATTTAAATGACTTCGGAGAGACAAATAAAATTGGTAAAAAAGGACACACTCACGGGGATATGATGTTGCTTATGGCCAGTGGCTCACTGCAACATGCTGCCAAAGTATGCGGGATCGATCTAAACTTATTGTTCCGAGGGAAATTTGGCGACGAGTTTGTTGTTGTAGTTCCTAATGCTGTAGACCCAGATGCTGCTGATCTTGATGTTATAGATCCTGATGAAGATATAGGCGGTCAGTTCTTAGAGATAGCTCAACAAATTTTCTCAGAAGGCCTCCACAGAGATGATAGTTCTTTAGAGGAGGGAATTCGTGAACACAGGGGGATATATGCTGATGCGTCTGGAGTATCTATCGTCAGCATAAGCGGAGCCATAGCTGATACACTTGCGGAAGCAGACAGCTCGGTACAAGGGGTAAAAAAAAGAGACAAAGAACGCAGATTAGCTGAATACGCAAAAACTAGGGGTGAGTACCCAACTAGTTAATAAAATTTTACAAAAACCCATTTATATAGTTGCTTATGCTTGCTAAGAAGTAAAACAGATAGTATAATATTGCGAACATGACAAACGATCTTCTCCCACCCCAAGAAAAAGGCCCAAATAGAGTCGACGGTAGCAATCCTGATGACCTTGTTAATCAAATAACCATAAGATCTCGTGAGGGGAGAATAGTTGAAGCTCTGGTGCCGATTGAAATTATCGAACAATCAGACGTGCCTGTTGACCATGCACACGTAAATGACCTAGAAGATTCAATAGCTAGAGTTAAGGCCAGTGACCCCGAAAACGAGACCGGCCAACTTGCTCCGGTGATATTAGGATGCATAAACGGCGAAGAAAAACTTCATATTATTGATGGGTTCCATAGAGTAGCCTCTAAAGATCAAAGTGGTGATAAATTTGTTCTTTGCAGAGTCTTGGTAGATTGTACGTGGGAAGAGCTGTTTGATCATAGAATTATTTCAGCCACCTCACATCAGGCAACAAAAATTCCTAGAATAATTGAATGGGTTCAACAAGCTTGGAGTAGCACTGAGTGGGGAGACAGGACAAATGTTCGTTCAATAACTGCGCCCCAAGCGTTCAGTATGGTCGAGAGAAAATCCGTGGGCAAAGGTCTTGGCTTGAACGAAGACGAAGCCGAAGCGATAAAACAGTGGGTTACAACTAAAACAAATTACTGGAAAATAAGCATAAATACAATAGATAAACATCTCCGTTTAATTGGATCAATCGACCCAGAGCTAATCAAAACTGCTCGTGAAAGAGCTGGTAAAGACAAGCTCGAGGAAATTACACCACAACATCTTGCAAGAATGGCAAAACATCTTGATGGAAAATTCGATCACCAGCGGTTAGTAACAGAATTTGCGATTAAGCATAATGCCAGTGTTGCTGTTACGGAAAGAGTTTCAGCGACCATATCTGATGTTGATGATGTTGACGCGATCTCTGAACTTATGGAAAACTCCGAGTGGATAAAGAAAATGATAGCCCATAGGTCAAAAGATTCGAAAAAACTCAGTAGTGTAAAAGCCGAAGAAGAGGGTGACCTGTCTAATTTAGTAGTCGACGAAATTGATCTCTGCCGTGATGCTCTAAGAATATTGTTGCTAAGGAAAAGATACACTGCCCCGCGCGTAGCAGCAAAAGAAAGGCACCATATAAATGTAGTTTCTGAGGCGGTAGAGGCACTACAGCCCCATGTCTGGACAAGAGATCAAAGAAAAGAAGTTAGAGACGTAATTGGTATAGCACAGGAGCCAGTTACAACAAGACTTATTTCAAAACATGGTTTATTTGGAGATGAAGCAGTCGAATTGGTTGACGAAGCCAAGAAACGAATTTTCCAGGATATAAAGAGCGGCGCTCTGAAATTTATTGGACCACTCGAAAAGGATCAAGATATTATCGGTTTGTTCATTAACACAGTAAACGATGAAATAAGTATGCGTAGGAGACGTAAAGCTTTTCAAGATGATCCTAACGACGCACCTTACATTGCACCCAAAAGAAAAGTGCTCACTCTTGATCTTAAGTCATATGCAAAAGCTATGCAGAGTCTCACTGATAAAACACAGAGGCGTGAGGTGACTTTATCGGCTGTGCTTGGTCTATCCGTGGCGATCATCGCCCAAGTAGTAGATAAACCTCAGCAACAAGTTAGGAATGATCTTGCAACCCTATCAAAAGAGCTAGGTGGAGCATGATAGACTAAAATACAAGTATGAAAAGATTCGTCATCGACGTCAGAGAACCTGAAGAATACGCGAAAAAACACGTTAAAGATGCGATCAACATTTCTCCAGAAGACTTTCTAAAGGGCGCGAAACAATTATCTGGAGTGCCCAAAGACACCGAAATTATTTTGTACTGCATATCGGGCAGTAGGTCTAATGTGGCAATGAATATTTTAAAATCAATGGGATTCACTAACACTGTTAACGGTGTCAACATTCGACACGTCGAAGCTAAATATACTGACTAATGGCCTCTTAAGGTTATACATTTTGTAAGAAATTTGTGTACACAAATGTAAGTTCCTATACGGCAGTGCCAGGGCATACAGATATACTTAGTAAGTGAACCTGAGGAGGGTAGCGATGAACGAAATAGATAATGTTTCAATCAATTCAAATACAAACATAACCGGAGCCAATGCAATAGAATGGCTACAACCCAAAAAAGTTGAAGACCATTTACTAAAACAAATGATCAGAAGTTCATATGAAATCCTGGCAACAGCAAAGACAGTTTTTCCGTTTACACTTTTCCCTCATACAATTACGCTGGATCGCACAAAAGTTACGATTATAAAAAGAAACTTTATTCTCTCATCTGAAACGGTGAGTTTTCGTATAGAGGATATCCTGAATGTGAGCGTAAATGTCACCCCGTTTTTCGGATCAATCAAAATATTAACCAGGGTGTTCGGCACCGAAAAGCCATACCAAGTTGACCATTTTAAACGAGGCGAGGCGATACATCTAAAACACATCATCCAAGGCTATCTGATTGCAGCTAGACGGAATATCGACTGTTCAACCCTTGAGCATGGTGAGTTAATCAACCTGCTTGGACAGCTCGGGCATGACCCAACAGGCTAAAGACAACCACATATTACGATTTATTTGATGTAACGAAAGTAGCTCTTTCTAAATGCGCTTATGTGATTGGTGCTATAATTACTGCAATGAATAGCGTTAATCGCAATCTGGGTAAACAATGTTAATTAGAGCAGTCAAGACAAGCCCCATCAGAGCGGGGGAACAATCAATATTTGATGTTCTTGATAAATATCTAGAAAAAGTTGAAGAGAGATCTATAGTTGTCATAACCTCTAAAATTGTCGCTTTACTAGAAAATAGAGTTGTTCAAATAGACGGAACCGACAAAAAAGCCCTAATCAGAGAAAGTGCAGATCTGTATTATCAACCAGAACCATCTGCCTCTAGTTTGGGCTACAACTTTACTATCCTTCAGAATACATTAATCCCGTCGTCGGGTATAGACGCCTCGAACACAGACGGTGTTTATGTGCTTTGGCCTGAGGATTCAATCAAATCCGCTAATGAAATCCGTCGATATTTAAAACAGAAGTTCCAACTAAAAGATGTCGGCGTAATTATATCCGATAGCACAATTGGCTTATCTCGGTGGGGGACTATCGGCATCTGCATAGGGCACAGCGGGTTCAATCCAGTTAATGATTACGTCGGTATGCCAGATATTTTTGGCAGGAATTTAGAACTAAGTTCAGCTAATATGGCCGGCAGTTTGTGCGCAGGAGCAGTAGCAGTCATGGGCGAGGGACCAGAGTGCACACCCGTAGCCATCATTGAAGATCTGCCACAGATAAAATTTCAGGATCATGACACCACGCCAGAGGAAGCTAAGCAATACTACTTATCCCCGCTTGAGGATTTAATATTCAAAGAATTTTTTACATCGGTAAAGTGGTTAGACGACGGGAATAAATCTGCAAAATAAATAACCCCCAGATTTGGGGGCTATTATTGATACATCTGATGTAATATTATCGAGGCTGTTGCGGCTTAGCTTCACTAATAGTGATCGGACGACCACCTAGTTCTTTACCATTGAGCTCTGCAATAGCTTTGTCTCCAGCAGCATCATCTGCCATCTCAACGAAACCAAAACCTTTTGATCGACCTGTATCGCGATCTGTGATGATCCTTACGGATACAACTTCGCCAATTTGCGCAAAGAAATCTTTCATTTCGTCCTCTGTTAGTTTATATGGTAGGCTACCGACAAATAATCTTTTTCCCATTATTTTCCTTCTTTAGTTCTCTGGTACCTGCCTATAAAAACAGCCAACTGCTCCCGTCTGAAACTTATTATTTTATTGTAAATTTACTTAAATATCACTAGCAGTCATCATTAAGTTAAAGATATTGTAACACAAACTTTTGGTTTACAATACCTCCGAGTTACTGTAATGTAGAAGTGTGGAAAACAAGGACGTAAAGAAACTGTTCAATTCTAGAACCCACACCTTTCAGAAAGGACAGATGATCTATTTTCTTGGAGAAATACCAAAAAACAGTTTTTTCATTAATGAGGGGTTTATCAAAGTTTACGCCGTAGGAGAGGACGGGACAGAGCAAATTGTTAGATTCTCTGGCCCGGGGGAGTTCCTCGCACTGGGTTGGTTATTCGGATACTCACAAGTTATTAGATTTTATTATCAAGCCTTAACTGACTGTTCTTGCGAAGTTATATTCCAAGAAGAATTTAAAAAACACGAAGAAGATCCCAGCGTGCTCAGATGTATCTTAGATCAACTAAACGTTATCGCAAATCTCGGTCTAATTAGAAATATGGCCCTGCAACAGATCAAAGCTAGACAAAAAATCATCTATTTTCTGTACTTTTTGTCTCTCAGATATGGCAAGGAGCTCAACAATAACCTCTATGCCATCAAAATCCCGATGACCCATCAAACAATCGCCGAAAACCTTGGTTTAACCCGAGAAACAGTTTCGACGGAAATGTCAAAACTTAAAAAAGAATCATTAATAGTCGTTAGACAAAAGAAATACATCATTGATAAAAAGGTGGTCGTCAGTATCGTCGGACGAGATATAGCGAACTTTCACAGCTCAGCACAATTCAAAAAGAAGTAAAAATCAGCCTGTTCAAATAACTTCTTCAATAATTTTTAACAAGTCCTTAGGGCTGGCCCATGACTTAAGAAAATACTTATCTATTCCTAGCTCATAAGCTTGTTTTACTTCATTTTGCAGGTCGTAATTACTAAAAACCACCAGCTTTGCTTGGCGGTTTTTATAACGTTTTTTATATTCTTTCAAAAATTTTATGCCATCCATGTTTGGCATTTTCAGATCAAGCAGGATCAAGTCATAGTTTGAATCTTCAACCAGACTAAGTGCTTCAATTCCGTCACTTGCTGGCGTTGTGTCGTAACCTGCGGTATCTAAAATCATGGTGTACGCTTCATTAAGAGATTTGTCGTCTTCTACAATTAATATATTTGCTAGTGTTGTGTCCGTCATAAAAACTTAATTATATAGTACCTAGAAATTTATTTTGTAAAATACTTCACAAGGGTAGCTCAATAATAAATATGCTTCCTCCACTGATAGATTTGTGCCTGATGCTTCCGTGGTTAAGCTCAACTAATTTTCTAGCAATATACAGCCCTATACCAGAACCACCCTCAATAGATGACAGGGGATTGTCTATGCGTGAAAACTTTTTAAATAATTTAGAGGAATCTTTTTTCCGAATACCAACACCGTTATCTATAATACGTATGCTCACTGTTGTCGTGTGTTTTTCTACTTCTATTTTTACATGACCCTTAAAATTTGTGTACTTAACTGCGTTTGAAAGCAAATTTTCAATGCTCATTCTGACGCATTGTTTGTCAGCGTTAATAATCAGATCATCTGGAGCACTGATCTCAACTTTTAGCTCTTTTGCTAAAATATTTTGTTCATATATTCGTACGAGTTCTTTGACTAAGTCGACCAAGTCAAAATCGCGGGGGTGAACAATAATTCGCTCTGCATCAAGCTTTGCCATATACAAAAAATCATTAATAATACGTAGCTGTCTTTCGTTATAAAAATACGCTCTGTCAATAAGGTTTCTTTGTTTGGTGCTTATACTGCCTGCCATACCCTCACGTATAATCCCAAGGTATTGCTTAACTCCTGTCGCAGGAGTTCTAAGTTGATGCGAGGCAAGTGCCAAAAGATCATCGCGGGCTTCTTGGAGTTTTAGCTGGTTTGACGTATGTATTTTATCTAGTTTGTTTCTTTTGATAACAACACTAATAACAAATAAAAATAACGCTATCAAAATGCCAAACGACATAATAGCCCCTGTCATATCGGTGTTTTTAAAACTAGTATTAAATACACTTTCTAGTGGTGAAATCCAATATTCACCACTGTTCTTATGTGCATTGTGATCAAGATTTATGAAAAAAGCCACCAAAAGCACCGCCCCAGCGATAGCATAACTACCGATATAATCTTTTTGAGCAGTTATGTCATGCCAAATGTACCGGGCAAATTGTTTCAACCTCATACACCCATAATACTATACTCGACTTACGCAAAATTGATGATTCGCCAGACTTGTCCAGAATTGATTCAAAAAAGGTCTTCTACGGTGGAGAGGTACCTGTAGGTACATCGACAGCAGAAAGATCTTTTCTGGGTAAGTCTGGCGAGATTGAGAATGGGCAATTTTTGCGTAAGTCGAGTATAGTTGCAAATAACCCACTTGGACATATAGAATATACTTATGGTTAAAAAAACACCTCCGGTGTACAGTTTTGGTATAATCACTTCTTTAAAAGCCCATTTTATGCTTGTAGCACTGTATTTGATCCAACTGATACTATTTGATGCATCCAAGCTTGTTGCTCCAGATATAGTCAAACAACGTTGGGTCTGCGTCGCCGCTTTTGTAGTAGCCTGTGCCATCATCGCATATCTGGTAAAAATCAACCCAAAAAAAGTAAAATTCCATAAAATACTTATATTTGCATTGATTACGGTAGATATCGCGTTTGCTGCATTTAACGTCTATATTAGCCGTGGCATGGCCAGCAGGGCAGTAATGCTCTTTGTCGTGCCATTGATGGTTGCAGCCCTTCTGATGAGCCTCAGTGCACTACTTTTGACAGCAACTGTGTGTGCAGCCGTCTATATCGCAACTGCTGTAAGTTATTTTGTGAATAATTTTAATGAAGGCTATAAAGTAGAGCTTTACGGAGAAGTTGGGTTTTATGCAGCCATGTTCTTCGTTGTAGCGTATTTACTGTGGGCAGTCGTCAAAAACCGCAAGATACTATAACCTACGATAGCGACAATCTAGTACAATATAAGTAATGGACAAACTAAATTCTAAACAACTTGAGGCTGTCAATGCTATCGAGGGACCAGTTTTGGTCATTGCGGGCCCTGGAACTGGAAAAACCCAGCTACTTAGCATGAGAGTAGCTAACATTCTCAAAAAAACTGACGCTGACCCTGAAAATATATTGTGTTTAACGTTTACTAACAAATCTGCAACAAACATGCGTGATCGTTTGGTTAGTCTGATCGGTGTAGAAGCTAGAAAAGTTCAGGTCAGAACATTCCATAGTTTTGCTGCTGAGATCATGAACCAGTATCCAGATTTTTTCTGGAATGGTGCTAAACTTTCTACTGCACCAGAGACGACTCAGCTTGAAATAATTCAACGAATTTTGTCTGATTTACCGCACGACAATCCTCTCGCTTCAAGATTTGCTGGAAAATTTACTGCTATACCAAGAATCATGCAAGCTTTAAAATTGACTAAAGAGACGGGGCTTACACCAGACAAGTTACAGGCGATTGTGGAAGTTAATCTCGCCTATATTGACAAAATTGAAGATCAACTGATAAAAATACTTGCACCAACACTTAGCCTGAAAAGAATTCCTGACTTACATACAAAAATCATGTCTTTGCCTGAGCAAGGAATTGGCTCGGGGCTGGCGCCGCTTTTATCATTAACCAGTGTGATTCAAGAAAGTCTAGAATTCGCCATAGATCAAGACTTAGGCACCGATAGAACAAAGGCCGTTAGTAAATGGAAAACAAAGTGGCTACAATCAGTTGATTCCAAAAAAGGGATGCACAATGAAAGAAACCGTAACTTATGGTGGCTGGAGTTAGTCGATGTTTACCAAAAGTACAGAGAGCAGCTTCACTACAGAGGCTATTATGACTACTCCGATATGCTTGTAGAGGTACTGGCACAACTGGAGCAAAATCCAGAACTACTTTCTGAAGTTCAAGAGAAGTTTCGTTACGTGTTGATCGATGAGTTCCAAGACAGTAATGCAGCGCAGCTTCGTCTGGCGCACTTAGTGGCAAATCACGAATCCGCAAATGGAAGACCCAATATTATGGCGGTAGGCGACGATGATCAATCAATCTTTGGCTTTAATGGGGCAGAACTGAACAATATGTTATTTTTTGATAGAAATTACAAAGATGTTAAAAAAATTGTTTTAGACGAAAACTACCGTTCTACTCAAGCAATTCTTGACACAACGAGCAAGATAATTGATCAAGCTGGTGATCGGCTGGTCAAACGAGATAAATCTTTATCGAAAAAGTTAATTGCCAAAAAAGAAATTTCTGAGAATGGGGAAATACGACACATCAGTTACCCAACGCGTGAACATCAACTTAGCGAAGTCGCTAGAGAGATAAAAAAACGGTGGGCCAAAAACAATAATGAATCAATTGCGGTGCTGGCGCGCCATCACGGAAGCCTGCAAGCACTTTCGTCAATTCTTTTGAATATTGGGGTTCCAGTTAGCTACGAACTTCGGAGCAATATACTTGAGCATGAGGCAGTCAAGCAGGCCATTATCATCGCCAAAATTGTTGGTTCTGTCCAAAATGGAGATAAAGAATTAGCAAACGAGTTACTTTGCAAAGCGCTACGACACCCAATGTGGGGGATTCCACCTGAAGATTTATGGAAACTTGCTCTGGCTAATTATAGTAAGCCCGACTGGATGACGTACTTGCTCACAAGCAAGAACCCTCATTTAAAACAAATTGGAAAACATTTTGTTTGGTTGGCTGCGCAAGCAGACAAACAGCCACTTGCATCAACAATAGAATATATCTTAGGACTTCGATCCGGGGAACAGGGCTCCAGCCCGTTAAAAAAATATTTCTCAGCCAGACGATCTATTGATAACGATTATCTTCAGACACTTTCTGCACTTAGAATTTTGAGAGAATTAGTAACAGAATTTTCCCGCACAACTACGCCCACTCTCGGCGACTTTTTAAAATATATCCAATTGAACGAAGATAATAGACTAGGCGTGGTAGATGAATCTCCATTTGTAAGTGACGAAAAAGCAGTTGAACTATACACCGTTCATAAAGCTAAAGGGCTGGAATTTGATTGTGTATTTATCATAGATACTATCGAAGAAAACTGGCAACCAAAAACAGGTAGATATTCGTGCCCAAGCAATCTGCCGCTGCAACCTCCGCTTGAAAACGACGATGACTATGCACGACTACTTTATGTGGCTGCAACCAGGGCAAAGCACACCTTGATTGCGACAAGTTACGATTTTGATCACGCGGGCAAGGAGTTATTGCCAACCCCACTAATAAGAGAAGCTATCGGACTTAACACAAAAAAAGATAAGACATTGGCAACCGACCCAATTATTGTGCTTGAAGAATCCCTTCGCTGGCCACATTTGAATAGAGGGAAAGAAAAAGAGCTGATCAAGGCGAAACTTGAATCGTTTTCTATAAATGTTACAAATCTGTTGAATTTCTTAGACGTTACCCAAGGTGGACCAGAATACTTTTTTGAAAGAAACGTATTGCGCTTACCAGAGGCAAAAACCGCGACTTTAGCTTATGGATCCGCAGTGCATGCAAGCTTGGATTTTGGTCAAAAGCTTGTTAATAGCGATAGTTTCAGCTTGGTCAAACTTTTAGATACATTTGCACAAGAGCTTCGTGGTGAAAATTTGCCAAGAGACGAGCACACAAAGTATTTAGCTCGCGGGCAGAAAATGTTCAAAAAACTTTTTGGGGCAAATGGCTTTGTTCTTCCAAAAGGTAGCAAAAGCGAACAACGCATAAAAGATGTAAAGTTGTCCTCTGCGATAATCGATGGCAAGCTTGATAGGGTGGACAAGATAGATGATCGGCTGACTATAGTTGACTATAAAACAGGGTCACCCCTGTCAGGCTTTGAAACGTCTGACCAATCAAAAGCCATCAAGGCTTGGAAACAAAAAACTCAATTAATTTTTTATGCCCTTATTATCAAAAATGACCTCCGATTTGGTAAACCCAGTCATATAGAAGGGGAAATGGTTTATGTTGAAGCAAGCCAATCTAAAGATCTTGTCCGTACTTACATCCCGACTTTAGAAGATGTAGAGAGGTTAAATCAGCTAGTCGAAGCAGTTTGGCGAAAAATTAATGATTATGACCTGCCAGATGTGTCAAAATACACACCAGATATATCAGGTATAGCTCAATTTGAAGAAGATCTCATAAATAATATTTTGTAAAGTATTTTACAGTACTTTTCATGAGTAAATGCAAAGATGTGTTGATGATTATTGAATCTACATTGATTTGCCTAGGATATCTGGCTCTTGGAGCACTCATTGCTGACGTATTGATAGTTAATGACAACCTTCCAGTATGTTCAGATATAATTTTGCCTGAACCTGTGTGAAGAATAGGGATTGAAAGCTTTAATTAAAGAGTATTAATTTCTTTTGCTGCGATGACGACGTTTTAGTCCGGAAAGTTGGAGTCTGACTGTTTGACGGTCAATCATTTCTTGAGCGTGTTCAAGTGAAACTTGATCTTTGGCTAATTTCTTCAAGCTTTTGGCTCGCTCAAGTGCTTTTGTGATCTCATCTTCTCTAAGGTTCTCTAGATCTTCTACCTCGTCAGCCAGAATTATCAGTTCGTTGTCAAGAACCTTGATAGTTCCTCCAAATACCGCCGTTGCGTGTCGATCTGCATCTTTGACAGACTTTTCTTCTCGGACATGGATAATTCCATAACTTAGCACACCAATCAGTGGAGCATGGCCACCATAAACCGCAATCTCACCAGCCTTGGTTGGGATCATCACTTCGTAGACATCTTTATCTATTCTCATACCACTTAGAGTGATTAACTTTAATCTAATCATGTTACTTAACGTCTTTTATTGAACCTTTCATGTAGAACGCACTTTCTGGTTTTTCGTCATGTTTGCCTTCCAAAATTTCAGAAAATCCTTCTATAGTGTCAGATAGTTTGACGTATTGACCGGGATTACCCGTGAAGCCTTCGGCAACATAGAATGATTGGGTCAAAAATCTTTGGATCTTTCTAGCTCGAGTGACAGTTAGTTTGTCCTCATCTGATAATTCTTCCATACCCAAAATTGCAATAATATCCAGCAAATCTTTGTACCGTTGGAGTATGCGCTGAATCTCACGCGCGACGTGGTAATGCCTTTCACCAACAATTTCAGGATCAAGTAGCGTAGAAGAGCTATCCAATGGATCAACAGCGGGGTAAAGCCCAAGTTCGGTCAAAGCACGGTTAAGAACAATTGTACTGTCCAGATGCGCAAAGGTTGTTGCTGGGGCAGGATCTGTCAAATCATCTGCAGGAACATAGACGGCTTGCACAGAAGTTACCGAGCCTGTCTTAGTACTAGTAATTCGTTCTTGTAAACTGCCCATTTCTTGAGCCAAATTTGGCTGATAGCCTACCGCGCTGGGAAGACGCCCAAGTAGAGCAGAAACCTCTGCGCCAGCCTGAGTAAAACGAAAAATATTGTCAATGAATAAAAGCACGTCCTTGCCTTGATCACGAAAGCCTTCTGCAATAGTTAGCCCTGACAGACCAACTCTTAGTCGCGCTCCCGGCGGTTCGTTCATCTGTCCAAAGACAAGACTAGTTTTGTCCAACACTCCTGATTCTTTCATTTCAAAATATAGGTCATTGCCTTCACGTGTTCTCTCGCCAACACCTGCAAATACAGAGTTGCCGCTGTGAAATTTAGCTATATTATTAATCAATTCTTGGATTAACACGGTTTTGCCGACACCTGCTCCACCAAAAAGTCCGACTTTTCCGCCTTTTGCAATCGGCGCGATTAAATCAATAACCTTAATCCCTGTTTCCAAAATTTCGGTTTTGCCTGATTGTTCTTCGAGAGTAGGGGGGTCACGGTGGATAGACGCAAACTTTGTAAATTTATTATCTTTCCCATCGATAGGTTCACCAACTACATTAAACATTCGTCCCATTGTAGCGTCACCAATCGGCATCTGAATGGGAGCACCCGTGCATGTAACTATTGCGCCACGTTTTAACCCATCTGTAGAACCAAGAGAAACTGCTCTGACACTAGTCTCGCTGAGGTGGCTCGCTACCTCGAACAAAAGCTGTTTGCCATTCAATTGAACTGTTAAAGCATCATAAATTGCTGGCATTTTACCATGGTCAAACTGCACATCAATAACCACTCCAACTATTTGGCTAATTTTTCCTGTAACTTTTGCTCCTGTTTTGGTCATTATAATTTATTCTCCTTATCTAACTTAAATGGTTGTTTATATGAATACAATACAAGGCAGGGCTGAGAAGCGGACCAAACTGTATTTAATGATACAGTGCGGGAGCATCGCAAGGCATAACGCAGTAGTGTTTCATATAAATCAATCATGATTTGACTGCCTCTGCACCACCAACTATCTCAGCTATCTCTTGGGTTATTGCTGCCTGACGAGCAGTATTTAATGCCAAGGTCAAATCTTCAATAATATCTCCGGCATTATCGCTAGCGTTTTTCATAGCCATCATTCTCATACTTTGTTCACTAGCACCTGCCTCGAGCAGTGCTTGCCAGAGCTGTACTTCTATCAGACGAATGCCCACACTTTCAATAATTTCTTCAACAGATGGCTCAAAAATAGCCACCTCAAGTGGCGACAACTCGCGGGTTTCAGTCTTTTTGTCATCTGGATCGATAAGGTAGGGAATCAAAGCTACAGAGACAACTTCTTGGCGGATACTTGAGATAAATTGAGTATAGACGACCTTGACTCTATCTATTTTTTTTTGTAAATAGTGTGAAGTTATCACCTCAATCATTGGAGCGATCGCTTGTGGGCTCGGGTGATCTCCTAGCATTGGGTAGGCACTGTGGTGATTCAAGCCTTTATGTTTTGCTACAAATTTACCAGCATATCGTCCAATTGAAATAACATCTGTATTGATTTTGTCCGCTTTGTTTTGTTTAATGATTTCTATAAATTTCTTTAATACGTTTGAGTTATATGCACCGGCTAGTCCTTGGTCACTACAGACAACAACTAGTAGCTCATTTTTAACAGGTCTATTGGCAAATAAATCATCAAGTTTGGCATCTGAGACACTCGATAGTTGACCGATTAGCAGCCGTGCTTGTTCCTTAAAAGGTCGTGAATTAATCGCATATTCCTGGGCGTGGCGCATCTTGCTAGCGGACACAAGTTCCATCGCCTTCGTAATCTGGCGCGTGTTTTTGACGCTAGTAATCCGTCTTTTAAGAGTAGTTACGCCTGCCATATTTGTTTATTTGTACTCCTCACCAATCGTCTTCGCGACATCTATGATTGTCTTTTTCATGGCGTCTGTTGGCTTATCGCCCTTGTTAAGCTCATTCATAAGTTTGGTGTGTTTAGAACCCAAACGGGATAATAGTGCTTGTTTTGCTTGTTGGATTTTATTCACTGCGACTTTATCAAAAGCACCCTCTATAGCCGCTATCAACATCGCTGTTTGTTCCCATACTGAATATGGCAAGTACTGAGGTTGCTTGAGTAATTCTGTTAGTCGTTGTCCGCGATCAATGCGGTGTTTGGTCTCAGCATCAAGGTCAGTAGAAAACTGAGCAAATGCTGCCAACTCTCTAAATTGAGCTAGGTTGAGGCGGAGACTACCAGCTACACTTTTTATAGCTTTTGTCTGAGCTGATCCACCAACACGTGACACAGATAAACCTACAGAAATAGCCGGACGAATACCTTGATAAAACAGGTTAGTTTCAAGAAATATTTGACCATCCGTAATAGAGATAACATTGGTTGGAATGTACGCACTGACATCTCCCGCCTGTGTCTCGATGATTGGCAGGGCAGTCAAACTACCGCCCCCAAGTTCATCAGATAATTTAGCAGATCGCTCTAAAAGGCGTGAATGCAAATAGAAAACATCTCCGGGGAAGGCTTCTCGCCCTGGTGGACGTCGGAGTAGCAAGCTCATTTGCCGGTACGCATTCGCATGCTTGGAAAGATCATCATGAATAATCAAGGCATGCTGGCCATTATCACGGAAATATTCTCCCATAGCTGTACCTGAATATGGAGCAAGGTATTGCATAGAAGCAGCTTCAGAAGCGGACGTAGCGACCACGATAGTCTGTTCCATGACACCTTCACTTGCCAATCTCTCAACAAGCTTGGCTACCTTACTTGTCTTTTGTCCTATTGCAACATAAATATTGATAACTCCGGTTTTTTGACGATATTGGTTGACCATAGTATCGACTGCGACTGCGGTTTTACCTGTCTGTCTATCACCAATGAGAAGCTCTCTCTGTCCACGACCAATAGGTACCATAGCGTCAATCGCCATAATGCCAGTCATAAGAGGTTCATGGACACCCTTTCGAGCTAGGACTCCTGGGGCATGGTTTTCGATCAAACCGGTTTTTTTGGCTTTTATGGGGCCTTTTCCATCAAGTGGTTTACCTAAGGGGTCAACAACCCGTCCAACCAGCTCTGGACCAACCGGGACACTAAGAGGCTTGCCCGTCAAACGGACACGAGCACCTGCTGACACCGCCAGTTCATCTCCTAGTAACACTGCGCCAATTTCGTTCTCAGCCAAGTTTAGAGCAAATGCTGTGACTTTATTGCCAGCCGTACCTTCAATTTCCAGTAGCTCATAAGAACCACAAGAACGTAGTCCATAGATCCACGCGACCCCATCACCAACACGAGTAACTACTCCTGTTTCCTGAACGTCTGGTAAGTCTTTAATCTCTTCGATGGCTTTTTTGATGTCATTTGACAGTTCTTTTACTGATATTTGGCTCATTGTTGCTTGTCTGTACCTTTCTACTTATCTATACTCGATTTTATATAATTTAGCTGACTTTTCAGACTTCTGTCTATCAGGTAATTTGCAGATTCAATTCTAATTCCTCCAAGTAGGGCAGGGTTAACTTTTGTATGAATAATTATTTCTTTTGCGCCCTGGAAATTTTTCTTAAAATAAGTTCTAATGCTGTCCAACTGTTTCTGCTGAAGTTCATGGGCAGAAGCTACGCTTATTTCAAATACACCTCTGGTTTCTCTGGTTGTCATAACGTCACGCATTAATGAGTCAAGTTGAGATGTTTGCTTGGTGTCTATCAAATAACTTGCGACTTGCTTTGCTAAACCTTTGCTGGCAAACTCTTGATCAATGTAGCCAGCGATTTTATGACTCTGCATGGATTATTTACTCTTTCCTCTGCTAAGTGAATCTTCAATCATGGCCTTGTCCTCGACAGATTTGACTTTTTTGCCAATCAATTTTTCTGTTGTGTCAACAACCAAAGAGACAATTTCTGCCTTGAGGTTGCGACGTGACCGCTCTGATTCTTCTTCGATTTTCTTCTTGGCATCTTCAATCATCTTGTCTGTTAGTTTGGTTGCGTTCAGCTCGGCTTTATACAGCATATCTTCTGACTGAGCTTTTGTTTCACTGAGTATCTCGTCTGCTTGCTCACGCGCTTGCACTCTGAGTTTGGCGACATCTTTTTCAAGTTTTTCTTTTTGCAGAGTCATATCTTGAGCTGATTTTATACCTTGTTCTATGGTCTTTTGTCTCTTGTCAAGAATATCTACAGCTCGTCCAAAAACATATTTTTTGAGAACATAAAAGACAATCAAAAAAGTCAGCAGTTGAATTATAAAAGCTTTTAGGTCAATGCCCAGTGCGCCAAAACCACCAGCTTCCTCAGCAGAAGATGTTTCGCTAGCAAATTGTGTAAGTAAAATATTGACCACTACTACTTTTAATTCTTCCTATATTCTTATTTGATGATAAATATTGATGCAAATGCGATCAATCCAAAAAGCTCAGCCATAGCGACAAACACAAATAGTTGCCCTAAGAACTTAGCCGATTCTGGGTTACGACTGACGGCAGCCATATAGCTAGCCCCAAGCAAACCAATAGCGATTGCCGGACCCATTCCTCCAAACCCAACCAAAATCCCTTTGGCCAAAACTGCTGTATTAACTGTTTCTGCTAATATATCCATTATTTCTCCTTAATTACTTTCATTACTTATATTTTACACCTTGTTATTAAACCTTACCAATACCAATCTATCTTTTATGCGCTAACCTCATCACTATCATGAGAATGAGACAGAGCGACAGATAGATAAGAAACGGTTAGGATAACAAAAATATACGCTTGAAGCAAGCCAATAAACACTTCCATCAGGGTAAAAGGCACCGCCGTCAAAAAGCCTAAAGCTCCACCAAGATATGCAAAAATAGCGATCAAAATTTCTCCTATAACCACATTGAGAAAGAGTCGAAGAGCCAGACTAAAGAGCCTCGTAAACTCTTGAAATACCTCCATTAGACCAATCAGATAGGTGAGTGGGTTAAACAAACTGCCTGCAAAATAATGCCGGAGGTGTTGTTGTGACCCAGATTCCTTGATCGCAAAAACTTGCACCAAAATAATCGCTACCAGAGCCATACTCAAAGTTCCGTTAAAATCAGCTGTAAATGGCCGGAGCAAAGCAGTCCCATCATAAGTAAAAGATTTACCGACAAAGGGCAGCAAACCCATCCAGTTATTAATCAGCACAAAGAAAAATATTGTCGCAAAATACGGCGTGTATTTGCGGGCTCTTTCCTGAGTACCAAGACTGTTAGCTGTCGTAGAATGAATAAACTCAACGCCAAAATCCAGTATCTGTGCTGGTCCATGACTGCCGTTGACAGTAATCTTTTTGACGCCATAAATAAGTGCAACAATTATTAAGGTGCAGACAATCCACCCATAGATCATTGAGTTTGTTATGGTCACGCCACCAATGTTAAATAACTTCTCTGGTGCAATAGCAATATGCGGGCCTTCAGAGGCAAAAAAACTAAACATTTTCTACTGCTTTGTTTATTTTTTTGACTTCGTGAATTATCGTAGCGATAGATACACCTAGCCCACCAATAACACCTGCTATTATCTTCGGGATTTCACCATTAGCCCAAACAAGCGCTACAAAAAAAGGCGTCAGAAAACTTATTGCTAATTTCCAGGACATATCAAAAAGATAGAAGAAAAATATTTTTCTCAGTTTATCGGCTTTTTCGCTAGTTTTTGGCGCTATTTTTGCGTCTTTCATTACTAGACGTATTATAGCAGATTAACTCCTGTCACACAAGTATCGACATAAAATCTACAACTAAACGGCTATCTTATCAGCTCAAGTTGATCATTATCTAATAGTCTTTCGATCTTTCTCGCGAATTGCAAGATAGTGAAGCCACTTGATGGAGGAGAAAAATCATGTTGGTTGCTGTCATTACCTTCAGATAGCTCAATCTCTAGCATAAGCATACTACATCATTTTTACAACTATCCGTCTACGCTCGTAAATTTTACGCTTTCAACCAATATCATTTTTTATACACGTGTACCAAAAATGATATTTATGGCCTAGTCGGGAGCTGATTGATGCAATTATAATGTGGCATAATGTATAGTGATGGATTTGAAGGATTATAAGAAAAAGGGTTCGCTTGTGTTGGTTTATACAGGTGAGGGCAAGGGCAAAACCAGTGCTTCTATTGGATTGATGGCGCGGTCTCTTGGCGGTGGTTGGAGCGTGGCATTTATACAATTTATCAAGACTTGGAACGTTGGCGAGCATGATTTTATACATATGATAGAGCCTGTCTTTAAGAAAAAATTGCACTTTTATAAGGGCGGGAAAGGTTTTTATAACGCTGGCAAGCTAAGCGCAAAAGATGTCACGGAGGTGGAGCACAAAAAAGCTGCAGAGCAAACATACCAAGAAGCACTTAAATGCGTGACAAGCGGCAAGTTTGACCTTGTAATCTGCGACGAGATCAACAATGCCGTCCACGACAAGCTTTTGCCTAAGAAAAAAATGGAAAATTTAATCACCAAAAAGCACCCCAAAACCAGCCTTTGTCTCACCGGGCGCAACTTCCCAAAAGATTTACTACCAAAAATAGACATAGCCACCGACATGACCAAAATAAAACACCATTTTGACGACAAATACCTTGCCAACCCCGGCATTGATTATTAGTTAATTCTGTGTTATAATTTTAATTAATTTATTAGTCGTAGTAACGAAGTTTTAAGAAAGGCAAAAAGAGCTGCGCCAGTAGCGCTGAGCATTTTTGCAATGACAGTGGCTGCTGGTTGCGGCAATGAGCCAAAGTCACCTCAAAAACCAGCTGTTAGCCCACAAATAGGTAAAGGTGTTGAAAGTTGCACAACGATTCCTCCTGTCAATATTGAGAAAAAGGCACAGTTAATGTCTCTACCCCTAAAGGTCATATGATTTCGTTCAAAAACGTTGGTAGAAAAGGTCCTGGGGGGAGCGGTAGATCTCTGGATGCAGAGAATGACATTTTGATCGTTAGTCAGCGAAATGCGCAAAAACCTGATGATATTCTCCCTATATTTGAAGCCACGAATGAAAAAGTCATTACTTTTGGCACAGAAGTAGTGATAAATTTGAGTTCTACTCCAAGTCCAGAAGCTATTAAGATAGCGGGTGAAGTCTGTGATACATTTGATCCTGCGCAAGGGACATCACCCACAGCACCGGATACAACGTCGAAGCTCAAGCACTCTCCGCTCTAATAATTGCCTTCGTGCCTACTGCGATTAATTATGTAACTGTTATAGTTAATTAGTGACCAAAAAACAAATTACAAAAATAATTCAAGCGTTGGTACTGTTACTAATTATCTATTTTGGCATAAGCCCAAACATTGGTGGGGTCAAGATAAATTCATCTGCAGTTGTACGTGACGCTAGCTATTACAATGTTTCGAAAGTTTATGACGGCGACACGATAGAGGTCGATATGTTAGGCAACCACGAAAAGATCCGCATGATCGGGGTCAATACTCCAGAGACTCACGATCCACGCAAACCAGTTGAATGTTTTGGGCAGGCTGCCAGCGACTTCACACACAGCCAGCTAGACGGCAAAAAGGTCAGGCTGGAAGCCGACCCAATCAACCAGAACCGCGATAGATATGATCGACTACTGCGATATATTTACTTAGAAGATGGCACGCTATACAATGCCAAATTGGTAGAAGAAGGTTACGGCTTTGCCTTGACACACTTCCCATTTACCAAAGCAGACCAGTTTGTCCAACTTGAAAAGCGGGCAAGAGAACAAAGCAAAGGTCTCTGGACCAGCTGCCCACAGTAGAGAAATTCAAGCAAACTTTTTGAGTATGGCTCTTTGAGCGGTTTCAATATGGGTAGAAATAGCAACAATAAACGTGCTTATATAGGAAAGAACAGCTAAGATTCGCCAAGATTTATAGCCATATTTTCTGTAAGTCAAATACCACCGTGATAAATATTGAATCAAATCCGTAAGCTGCAAGCTTGTTCTTTGCATTATGCCCACTATATTGTTGGACATAAAGTTGATTTTCATGTCTCTCGCACTTGCACGCAAACTTAGATCAGAGTCCTCATGGTAGCGAATGTCGTCAAGCCAAGGCTTATCATCTAGCTTAGCCCACATATCTGCTGGCAGGGCCATGTTTGATCCGTTAAAAGCATAATTTCCAGTCAAAAGTTTCGGAATTCGATAATATTGCAACGTAAAAAATATTTTCACTATATTCTTAAAAGGTCTGTTGCGGATAAAGATAGGACCTGTCACTGCGGTTTTGATATTTCTTGGTTGTGAATAATAGTCCTGAATTTTCTCCACCCAATCTTCGGGGATGATACTGTCAGCGTCAATTCGACCGATTATATCCGACTTTGCTGCTCTAAATCCAGCATTTCTGGCATATGATATGCCTTGTTGATTAGCCTTGATGACACGAGCAAATTTGTATTTTTTAGCAATACTAATAGTGTTGTCAGTGCAGTTATTATCAACTATGATAACTTCGCTGGGCTGAACAGTTTGAGCAGCAATAGCGTCGAGACAATCTGCGATACAATCTTCTTCGTTATAACAGGGAATAACTATTGTAAGTGCTAACGCTTTTTTGATATTATTCATATTAGTTACACCAATTATACATGAAGAAAAGACAAATTAGGCAATTACTCAGACGAGCCAGGAGACGCTGGTGGAAGTTTAACCATGCCCACAAATTGCTTGATATTGTCTTGTTGGCATTACTAATTTTTACAATTTTTTCATATACAACTGGTCAGTACTACATCCACAAACACAGAAACGAACCTCTTAATTTTGGCGTTACCTTTGTCCCGAGGTATGCCAGATATTATGGACTTGACCCTAAAGAAGTTATGGATGGAGCAATCAAAGATCTTGTGATTAGAAATTTTCGGCTGGTAAGCTATTGGAGCGATATCGAAAAGAAACAGGGCGAGTATGACTTTTCGGAACTTGACTGGCAATTTCAAAAAGCAGAAGAATCAAACTCAAAAGTGAGTCTAGCAATTGGCTTGCGACAACCACGGTGGCCAGAATGCCATATGCCGACTTGGGCCCAAAATACGCCTAAAGAAGACTGGCAACCCGCGCTAAATAATTTCATGGAAACTGTGATCAAGCGGTACAAATCAAGCCCAGCTCTTGATAGTTACCAACTAGAAAACGAGTACTTTCTTAACGTCTTTGGAGAATGCACAGACTTTAGCAGAGATAGACTCGTTACCGAATATAATTCGGTCAAAAAACTAGACCCTGATCACAAACTAATAGTCAGTCGTAGCAATAACTGGGGCGGATACCCAATGAACAAACCGATCCCTGATGAATTCGCCATGTCGGTATACAAGAGAGTCTGGGACAAATCCATGACAAAAAGATACATTGAATACCCATATCCGCCATGGTTTTACTCATCACTAGCCGGTGTTCAAGAACTCATACACGGCAAGACAATGCGGATTCACGAGCTCCAAGCAGAGGCTTGGCTACCAGAAAACAAGGGCTTTACGATGAATAATGTCAATGATATCCCAGAGCAGAACAAATCAATGAATGCAGAAATCCTGCAAAAACGAATTAAATACGGCGTAGATACTGGGATGCGTGATATTGACCTGTGGGGCTTTGAGTGGTGGTATTGGCAGAAGCAAAACGGTCACCCAGAACTCTGGGACACTGCCAAAGACCAAATCCAATATTATTCAAACAACTAGCAATCCATCGCTATCTGTTAGATAATAAAGAGATGGCAAAGAAGCAGAAACCGCCTCACCAGATATTAAATCGTCGTGCTAGTTTTGATTACCAAATACTAGAGTCTTTTCAGGCTGGGCTGGTTTTGACAGGCAAAGAGACAAAGGCTATCCGAATGGGCAAGGCAGATCTGAGTGGTGCATACGTCAATTTTGTCAGTGGGGAACTGTGGCTAATTGGTGCGACTGTCTTTGGCACCACAGGAATTCCTATCAGCGACGTAGAGCAAAAACAAAATCGTAAATTGCTTTTGAAAAAAAACGAGCTTAAAAAACTTCTAGAAAAAAAACAAACTGGCATGGCTATCATCCCCCTAAAGATCAATAATAAAAGCCGTTATATTAAAATAGAAATCGCCCTAGCCAAAGGCAAGAGGGAATACGACAAACGTCAAACCATCAAAAAACGAGATACAGACCGCGACCTCCGCAGAAAGGCTAGCATTTGAGCCCTGAGGAACAAGCCAAAATTGTTGAACTGATTGTAGCAGGCAAAGTTGCCATAATGCCCACAGATACCATATATGGTATAGTTGGGCAGGCTGTAAATCCTGCAGTCGTGGAGCGTATTTATCAAGTCAAGGACAGAAAACATACTAAACCTTTTGTAGTTCTGGTGTCTGATTATTCTCAGCTTGAACCACTCGGAACTCATATCAACTCACATCAAAAAGATTACTTAGAAACAATTTGGCCAGGCCCCGTCAGTGTGGTTATTCCAACGGATAGCCTGGAATTTCTGCACAGAGGCACAGCGTCACTAGCAGTGCGTATGCCCAAGCCCTCGTGGCTTAAACAAATTATTGACCAAACCGGCCCGATAGTTGCCACCAGCGCCAACCTAGCAGACGGGCAGTACGTCCATGACTTATCTTTTATCTCTCAAAAATTCCAAGGTTCGGTCGACTACATTTCAAAACATAAGATCCCAAAATCCAACCCCTCACGAATCATCAATATTGTGAATAAAGCAAATTTAAGATAATATATCTTAATGTTTGAAGTATTAAAAACAAAATCCACAGACTCTAGATCCAGAGCTCGAGTTCCTTTCCGAACTAATTTAATTGCTGGCAGAATACTAGATCAATACATCGAGAACAGAGATAGGGTTGTAGGGATGAAAGAAGCCCACAAGGGGTTAGATCCAGATGCATATGGGATTGGCACTATATTGACTTTTGCTGAAAATAAGGTGGTGACCATACCAGCCTCAGCTTATAGGAAATTCGGCCACATGCCCCCTGCTCAAATAACAGTAGCACAAGCTATAGTGCCTTTTGTTGGAGTAGTTGCTCCAATCAAAAATTCTGGACAGGCTATAGTTGGATTTCAAGAAACACCGCATGGGCTACTTAGCCCTACGTTAATGCCAGAACCAGATGAGTCTGGACATGTCTTTAAGGGCGTAGACGAAGAATTTGGTATTACTGGTGAGTTATTTTTTGATGACATAAGGATAGCTAGAGAAATTCCTATGGACGGCTTCAGACTGAGACACTACCTGAATCCAAGTGATCTTGAGAACATGTCATTTTAACAAATATATTTACTAAATGCCTTCTCTCATGTAGAATTATTCTAGTTGACTTGTGAAAAAGTATCACAAGCATTAGTCGCTGTTCCCGGGTAGCTCAATGGTGGAGCAAGAAGCTGTTAACTTCGAGGTTGTCGGTTCGAATCCGACCCCGGGAGCCATCCTCCGTCGCTATGTTTTGACATAGCTATGGGGGATTATTTTTTGAGTCGGACTTGAACAAGACAACCCATACAAGCCAGCTTGGATGGTAGTTGTCGGTTCGTTCATAAGAAGCTCTCGCAGAAGCTTGCTCCGAGAAAGCTTTGCAGTGTGCCAAAGGCAGCCCCACCCCGAGAATCAATTCAGATTCAAGATACTGTTAGAACCGATTCCCCTCGTTGGGAGTCGGTTCTAACCATTTCTGGGAACTGTAAAAGGCCCCATTCATTTTTTCTAGTGAACCTACGCATTTGATTGCATTTATCCTCTGAGTTAGCTATCATTTAGATACAAACAACTAATGTTTTTTCATCTGGGCGTATGATAGATAATAGCGATGTTCAACCTAACTTAGACAATACGAATGATCAAGAGATATTTGAATGCGAAAAAAATCAATTGTTAAATGATAGAAATACTTACCCCCCTACTTCTGCTTCAGTAGAGAAGACACTCAACACGGATATACGCCCCACTGGCATCCCAGAACTTGATCAAGTTCTTTATGGAGGAATGCCTTCAAACGCAACTGTTATTTTAGCTGGCGGACCTGGCACAGGAAAAACAACACTCGCCTTGCAATGGCTTGTCGCAGGGTACAAACAGTACAATGAACCCGGTCTATACATCACAGCTACCGAGCCCATCAACAAAGCTTTAAGCAATTTAAAAAAACATGAGTTTGGCAAAGAATTTGTAATGAACAAAGATACTATAGTTTTTGAAGATCTTCGGACAATTATTAGTAATCTGAATATGAAAGAAGAGAATCTTGTCGACGAAAATCTTGATCGGATTATTGACGCAATCTCTGATTTAATTCAGACAAGCGGTGCCAAGCGAGTCGTTATTGATTCTATTACCGCTCTCACATATGGCCTCCAGGAGAAAAGCCAAGTTCGCAAATTCATTCATCATATGGACGCCCTTATAACGCTTTCTGGCGTAAATATTATTTTAATCTCAGAAGCGTCAGGTGCTGACCGCTCCGTTTTTGGGGTTGAGGAATTTATAGCTGATGGCATCATCAGATTGACACGAGCCAGGGAGAGCAACGAACTCGTTCATTATCTAGAAATTATAAAAATGCGCACGATATCATATAATTCACGACCAATCTCTTATAAAATTACGCCACATGGAATTAAGTTATTTCCTGACACAGAACAAGATTTGACTTATCAATCATCATCTAAGCGCATTACTACAGGTATCCCCGGTTTAGACGAAATGACCGGCGGGGGATTTATAGAAGGATCAGCTATACTTGTCACCGGCACATCAGGAGCCGGCAAATCAATCTTGTCCCTACAATTTTTGCAAAATAGATTGCTGGAAAAACAAAATGCGGTTCTCGTTTCCTTTGAAGAATCTAAAGAGCAAATATACCGAAATGCAAAATCTTTCGGGTGGGATCTCGAATCTTATGAGAAAAATGGTCAGCTCACTGTACTTACAGGATTCCCCGAAAGCAAATATCCCCAGGAACACATACTAACTATCCAAGAATTGACCGAAAAAACAAATGCCAAGTTTTTAATATTTGATTCTATATCGGCGGTAGAAAGTACATTTTCTTCTGAAAAAGCACGTGATATGATCACGCATCTCAATGCTTATTTGAAATCTAAAGCCATAACCACCATATATACGAATGCGACACAGACACTTCTTGGCTCAACACAAGTAACTGACTCGCGGCTCTCTACGATTACTGACCAAATCATTATGTTACGATACGTTGAAGTGCAGTCGAAATTACGTCATGCGCTCCTCATACTTAAAATGCGTGGAAGCAGCCACGATAAAAGTGTGAAAGAGATAGTGTTTGACACAAGTGGTTTAAGAATTACAAATGATTTTTCTGGAATGGAGGGAGTTCTGACCGGAAGCGCGAAACAAGTTTCCGCATCAACTGAAGAAAAAGTGCATTCTTTATACATGGAGATGCTGGGACCAATGGGAGAAAAACTGTTCAATCAAGAGAAAAAAGGCGGTCTATCAGCTACCAAAATACACCTTATGATCCAGGATCTAGCAGATCAGGGAATTCTTGCGAAAGAAAAAAAAGAAGAGTTCTTTTCTAAAATTAATTCTATTTTTGGCATCAAATAATGCTTATGTTAATATAAAAACATGGACAACACGCCCCTAGACGTTTCTGCTATTATCCTAAATATTATTGCTACCATGATCTCTTTCAGTGTGATTGTGCTGATGATCATCCTTATTATGAGAACAAAACTTCTGAGGAGGGGTCTAACGTTTATCAGTGTAGGTTTTGGAGTTGCAGTATTCTTGCATTTACTAGCTGATTCTTTAGAATTGGCTGGCTATCTGGGCAAGGGCACCCTGATGGATATTATGCCTATATTTATTGCTGTCGGATCTATCTTAATATTTATTGGGTGTTATAACCTGTTAAAAATTACAAGACCTATCAATAAACTGACAGAAGAAGTACAAAGTATCTCCACTGGTAAACTGGATATTGAATTGTCTGGAATAGATAGAAAAGACGAGCTCGGAGAGCTAGCGAAAGCTTTTAACCGAATATTAGTAAGTCTCAAACTCGCCATGAGAGAACAACCAGTCGCAGGATCAGAAATAAGCGAAAAGACCAAAGAAATTTGAAAAGCTAAAAACAAGCAAGAAGCTGTTAACTTCGGGGTTGTCGGTTCGTTCACAAGAAGCTCTCGCAGAAGCTTGCTTCGAGAAAGCTTTGTAGCATACCAAAGGCAGCCCCGACCCCGGGAGCCAAATACAACAAGAAATTAAAAGACTGACTTTCTGTAACTGGTCTTTTTTTTATTTATTCACCATGCCTAGAAACCTTGTGCTTGATATTTTTACTGTTTTATTATACAATATCTGAATGACAAAAGAGATTCTTGTAGCTAAATTTGGTACGAAGTGTGTTGTTAATGGTGGAGCTATCGCTCAAAACCGTGTAAATCGTCACGCCAAAAGATTCTCACGACTTTTAGACAGTCATAGACTTGGAATAGTTAGTTCAGGAGCCGTAGGATCAGGTAGCCGCAGAATTGCAAGCCGCAGACCAGACTTAACAGATAAATTAGATAAGCGTACGCTTGCAGCAATAGGCAGCCCAAGTGCTTTCCATACCTGGAGAAGGGCGTTTGGACGACTCGAATTCGAAGGAATGCCAATTGTTGCAGCAGAGCTTAAAGCAACTCATGACAACATGGACCACCCTGACGAAGGGAAAAGTTTGGTAGAAGTTTTTCTCAACTGTGTCAATCACGGAATTATTCCAGTGTTTAACATAAATGACCCTCTGGACAGATATAAAGACGAGTTAGGCGGTATTGAAGCAGGAAGAGACAATGACCACGCAGCCGAACACCTAGCACGAAAAGTTGGGGCAAATACATTAATGTTGTTAACTGCAAAAGTAGGCGGAGTTATAATTGACGGGCAAATCCAGCCAACAATTTCGGTATCCGACATAGGTGATTTAGATACTCATCTTACTGGTACAGACGAGGACGGCACAGGATCAATGGCCAGCAAGTTGCAAGCAGGGGCGAACGCACTTCAAGGTGGTGTCGAAAATGTATTTATTGGTAGCTCAAGTTCTGATCCTCGAGAAATCCTTGCCAGGCACATAGGCACCCAACTCATACCATGAGTTAGTAAATACCGAAATAGTTCTAACTTCCGTCACTATTGAGGACCATGAAAGATGAATCCTAATAGACTTATTTTTTGATATACTGATTATGTTGATAAGTCCAGATATTCAAATAGCTCTTTTGGTTTCTTAAGAATAACTATCTCTGGCAAACCCGCACGAAGAGACTCAATATTAGCTAAATAAGGAGTCATCAGATGTCAAAAATGACAAAAGAAGATGAGATGCGCTGGTACGAACAGTCAAGAAAGCATTGGCGTTCGTGGGGTTCATGGTTCAGCTGGGGTTCTCCTGTGGGGTTAGGTCTTTTTGTGCTTGCCCTCGCAGGTGCAGTCTGGATCATTGCTCAAATCTAGGGAGCAACCAGTAGCAAAAAACAGAGCGTACCAAAAGCGCTCTGTTTTTAGTTGGAGGGTCGAGAGACCGACCAGGTTCCTATATCCGGCGATGCTGACTTTACACGATACCCCTGAGGGTATATCATGAAAGTATGATAGAGGGTATTAAAAACAAGCCTTGCACCGCTCAAAAATCTTTTAAGGTCAGATGAAAGGCTTAGAGAAAATAAGAGGAAGAAGAAAAATATTTTTAGGGATGGGAGTGTTTCTGGGCTTACTGGCTTCTGGGCTCGCTGGCTATTATGTCGGGAATTCTTCAAAAGCAAACAGAATAGTTAAAGACCCCCAAACAATAAAGAATGCTGATACTAAACAAGAGAAAAATCTGTATGACGGTAGCAGTTTAACTCTGTCCGAAATGTACAGTAGTCTTCAAGGAGCCTCGGGCAGTGATTTTGACCATCGGTTGTTGGTGTATGAAATAGCAATCAAGCAAAATGAGACAGGCATGCTGCGTATTGCCAAAGAAAAATCGCAACAAGATTCAATGAAAAAGTACATTGATATTCAGATGGGACAAAATGATACAGTCGCAAAGATGCTCTATGAATGGCAACGTAATTGGGGGTTCAGTCATCATTAATAGACGGATTTTATAACATAGTTACGGAGTAGTCGATCACCAAAAATCTCGTAGTCACTTTGGGTGATTATTTTTCATTTATTGAGTAGTCAGCCCAGAGAATGTAAAATATAGTTATGACAACGAAAGTGAAAAAAATTGTTGGTGGGGTTGTACATGAATTACCAAATGATTTTAGGGATGCAATTATTTCTGACGCTAAAGTTCTAGCACTATGGGAAGATATTACACCACTGGCACGAAATGAATGGATCTGCTGGGTGGATTCTGCTAAAAAATCAGAGACAAGAGATCGACGAATCAAAGTCGGCCTATCCAAAATGCACTCAGGAATGCGTCGCCCTTGCTGTTGGGTCGGCTGTATTCATCGAACAAAACAAGCGTAAGCGTGCCTGGACGAGGTGTTTCTAGATAACAAGCCACAGGCAGCTTTGCTCTAGGTCCACCAGTTAGGAGAAGCCGACAACACTTGCCAAGCCTCCGCTTTTGTGGTATTTTACTTACCAAGATGCCCCGAATAAATCCCGAATATCTAGATAGAGATGAACCATTTCGTGTACCTGTAGGTGATTTTAGGTTCATATCAAGAAAACCCACCAAGGCAGAGCGCAGAGAGGTACTTTGGCAAGATGGTTGTCTGGCAGAAGAACTGGGAAAAGTAAGTGGATACAATAGTGCATCTGACGTTACTAGCAATAATACTACTTACGGAGACAAAAGACTCTTTGAAGACGGGAGCACTGAAAGGTTAATAGGATGTTCCAGCTGCGGGGCAATGTGTACGATTGTTACAAGCCCTCGTAAAGGAACCGGACCTGGTACTGAAGAAGACCCAAATAATGTGCTCAGTGTAGCTGAAGCGCCACTACCAAACCCATGGATGGAATTAGGCAATTTTTCTGATTGTAAAATAGGAAGAGTTCAAGTTCCTGAAGGAGCAAATGCTCTTACAGAACCCCACGGATTAAGCGAGCTCCAAAGAGTTTTTGTAAAGATTAGTCATGGTGTAGCTGATTAAGCTGTTAGTGATATTGGCCAATACCGTAAGCATCTAGCAAATCTTGTATTTATAATATGCACGTGATTAAACAATGCAGGATATACGTATTAACATTGGGGTGTTATAGTGCACATCTACTGAATAAACAAAGTTATGCCTTCAAAGACGAGACTTTAAATAGCAACATGTTATAATCAAGATGTAATGAGTGACGAAAAGACGAGGCAAAAAGTTCTAGTTTTTCTAAAGCATAATCCACACGGCGTACTCTCAACAGTTTCTGCAGATGGAAAGCCGTGGGGTTCATCAGTTTATTTTGCCATCGACGAAGATTTTAACTTCTTTTTTATAACCAGAGTCAAAACCCATAAATACCGAAACATTGCGAAAAACCACTACTGTTCTATGACAGTTTCTGATAACGCTTCCCAGACAACGGTGCAAGCAGCCGGCAAAGTTACGCGCGTACCATCAAAAGACATTGTTAGCATTGTCATGAAAAAGCTAACACACACCAAGCCACACGACGACAACAAATGGGTCCCACCAATTGTCAAGGTCCATGGCGGGGATTATATGGTGCTGAGACTAACGCCTGAGGCATTGCAATACGCAAACTTCAAACAAACAAAGTCAGACATCAACGAAAGTCACATAAAAAAAATCATCTAACACAGTAATCTTTTGACAATTGCGAGTATTAGTGTATAATTATAAATCTTGAAAGAGTGCAGACAATGAGCAAAATACATTTCTATGGACCTGAATTTGGAGAAGCAATGGCGAGAAGTATTGCTACTGCAGATGTGTCTAATGCAGTTGATGCAGCTAGAATACCAGATAGCCCTGCTTTTTCTGTTGAAAGTTGCGTCAGACATGAGGGCCCATCAAAAGGTGACCTAGATGGTAGCTACTATATAGAAACATCTAGAACGAAAATTGGCTCATTTGACCCTTCTGAAACGGCCGCAATGATGAGTCAAACCTTTGGGGTTAATTGTGGCGGGGAAGATCTAGAAATCATTAGATACTCGAACGACAGCAAAGGAACACGGGTCACTGTTGATGATAGGTTATTTAGACGAATTAATGCAAAAGATATTTCAATATTTGATTTTGTGCATTATGATCCGATGTTGAGTATGATCCATGAACTTAAAGACGGAACATTTAGCTCTGATGATCTGCTTGATAGACCATTTGATGTTCTGTTCATGCAACAAAGTGGCAGGTGGATTGTTGAAAAAAGCCCTTGGTCAGAGGCCACATATACTCACTATATGGTGGAAGAACACGGAGATCTTGTAACTGTAAGGACCAAATTATTGCCAGACGGTACAACAAACAGAACTATTGAGGTAAGTGATGGCAAAAGACATTCTCTACCAACTACTCAAATAACAAGAGATGGGGGAACTGGCGAAACAAAAATTTGCAAACCTTCATCTACGAAAGATGTATTAGAAACAAGCAGAACACTTACAGGCATTTTGAATAACGCTATATTAATATAAAATTTTCCAGGTATATAATTATAACTTATCTACAACAGCTTTGATGCTTATTGTGTAAGAATCGTCAATAAGCATTTCATTTTGGTCGAAAATCTCTGTAAATCTCACGATGTTGACTTGGGGCTCAACTACTTTCATGCCAATTTTGTTTAAAACTTTGACAAGTCCATCGGCAGAATTTTTGCCTCCTGACCTGCCGCCGTAACTGATAATGCCTGCTGGCTTGTCTCCCCACTCTTTATATAAATAATCTATAGCATTTTTGAGTGAGGCAGGGTAACCAGCGTTGTATTCCGGGGTAACAAAGATATATGCCTGTGCCTCAGATATTTTTGCGCTCCATTTTTTTGTGTGCTCGTGGGCGTAGATTCCAGTTGATGGCATTTCAACTTCGTCAAGCAGAGGCAAATTATAATCAACAAGGTCAAGCAGCTCTACCTCTGTAAATTTGTTATTATTCTTAGCAATTTGCTCAACATATCTTGCGACCATCGGACCTTTACGCGCCGGACGGGTAGACCCAATAATTATTTGCAGTTTCATAGTCATAGTATAGCCTAAATGTACCAGCATGATGATATAATTGTCCTATATTATGAGGGTTAGCAAAAACTTTATTATTGGGCTACTAATATTCCTTGGCTTGGCTGGAGTTGTGGCGTCATCTTTCTTTGTTGACTATCGTAATATCACTAGCCGCGCATCAAAAACCAAGCCAGCTGTCCAAGTTCCAGAATCTACGACGCCACCTCAAGCAAAAATAGTAGAGGAAGAAAAGATCAAATTTGTAGCTGTTGGCGACTTTGACTCGGAAGCCAGATTTGATCAAACTTTAACAAATATTAAGAAGGCTGAGCCAGCTTATACCCTCGCATTGGGAGACTTGAGCTACGGCAAAATACCAGAACAACAGTGGTGCGACAAAGTAAATTCCGTCCTTGGTAACAAACCGTTTGAAATAGTCCCAGGCAACCATGATATTGAACCAAAGTCTCAGCTGACTAATTTTAGCCGATGCCTACCAAACAGGATTAACAATATCGTAGGTAGTTATCCTGATCGCTATTATTTCGATAAAGGCAAAACTCTGAGAACAATCGTCATTTCGCCGGATGTAGCAATCAATGGCAATCCGAATAAATTCAACCCAGGCAGCGAAGAATTGCTATGGGTCGAGAAAATTCTACAAGATGCCAAAGAACAAAAAATCCGCTGGGTAGTTGTCGCTATGCACAAAAACTGCTTAACTATTGGCGAAAAAACATGCGAGATAGGACAAACTCTAAACAACCTACTAATAAAAAATAACGTTGATCTTATTTTGCAGGGGCACGAGCATAATTATATGCGAAGCGACCAACTGGCTCTTAGCCCAACTTGTCTGAATATTCTACCCAATAAAGTAAATCCAAAATCCTGCACAGTGCCGAGTAAAACGTCTCAGTATGACAAAGGAAATGGCAGTATACTGGCCATTGTCGGAACAGGCGGGGCAGAACTCAGAGACATCAATAAAAATTCCGCATCTTTTCCTTTATTTAGTAAGTTCCTAGGTAAATTTAACGACCCAACCTACGGAGTACTTGTTGTTGAAGTGTCCAACAACAAACTTTCAGCTAAGATGATAGAAAATACGACAGGTACTGTCAAAGACACGTTTACTATCGATTACAAAATCACCCCATGAAAATGCTTAAACCACCGCAAATACTTTATATCGGCGTATATACTGCCTTGATTATTTGGGTTCTAGTAGCGAGTAGTAGTCTTCGTGGCTCGGAGTTTTTTGCCATAAGCGCCCTGGGCTTAACTGCATATTCACTGATGTGGGCTCACTATTTTAATGGATTTATTCGTGGTGTGTTTTTCCCAGAGTCAAATACCAAAACTCTATATAAAATAACTAAATATTTTGTTTTTTTCGCGATCATTGCGCATCCTCTAGGCGTCAGCTACGTAGTAACAAGCAGTGGGTTTGGCATTCCACCGATGAGCTATATCCGATATTTCGGACTCGGTAATTTCCTATATGTTGCTCTTGGAATGGTAAGCCTATTGATATTTTTGAGCTTTGACCTAAAATCAAAACTAAACAAAAAATATCAAATCATCGTTGAGCATCTGAGCAACTTTGCTATGTTGATGATAACTTTCCATGCGCTACTGCTAGGCTATGTCCTGCAAGACAATCGATATAGAATTTTCTTTTATTTTCTGGCTATAACTCTAACCCTAATGATGGCGCGACTTTACGCAAAAGAAAAAAGCAAAACTATCTCTATCGTCGGACTAATTCTAGTAGCAATATCTCTCAGCGTTGTCTCAATTATTATCTTAAGGAGTAGTCAGTAGACAAGTATCCGATAGTTAGTTCTTATCTGTGTATTTATAGGTGGGTACCAACGAGCAGACCAATAGCATATGTCAGTGCCATTGCCACAGAACCACCAATTAGTACTCTGACCGAAGCACGAATTTTTGGCGCACCGCCTAGGCTTGCTCCAACAGATCCTAAAATAGCTAATGCCACCAATGTTGACCCCACTATCATAAAGTTATAGCTACTGCTTTTCACCATGAATATTCCAACAAGCAGTGGGATTAAAGCACCCGCCGTAAAGGCTATTGCCGAGCTTATAGCAGCCTGCCACGGGTTAGCCAACCCATCAACATTGATCCCTAGCTCTTCCCGTGCGTGTGCACTCAATGCGTCGTGATCATGCATAGCAACCGCTACCTTTTTTGCTAAAGTTGGACTTAGCCCCCGACTTGTATAAATATTTTCAAGCTCTTCAAGTTCATGCTCAGGGTAGAGCTCAAGCTCATTTTTCTCACGCTCCAAATCAGCATGTTCAACATCTCGCTGTGAGCTAACAGACACGTATTCTCCTGCAGCCATTGAAAGTGCTCCAGCCACAGTCGCGGCAAAACCCGCAACAAGCACACTGCTAGGACCAGTGCCGGCAGCAGCAACACCAATGACAACACTGGCAACTGAAACTATGCCATCATTCGCACCAAGCACAGCGGCTCTTATCCACTGTGACCGATTAATTCTATGGTCCTCGCTAATGTATTCTTGGTGCATATATTTAGAAGTAATTATACCACCATATGTTATAATTTTAGACATTAATGAGTGATAGCAAAGCAATACAAAAACATCTAGAACTAAAGGGAAAGATTGAAACAGGGCTTAAAGTAGAGCTAACTCCAGAAAATTTAGCGTTACTCTACACACCAGGGGTAGGTGAGGCTTCGATGATGGTTAAAAACCAGCCTGATTCGGCCAATCAGCTAACTATAAAAGGAAACACTATAGCTGTTGTAAGTGACGGTTCGGCAGTGCTTGGCCTTGGCAATATTGGCGGACAAGCTGCACTACCTGTCATGGAAGGCAAGGCGATGTTATTTAAAGCCCTTGCAGATGTTAACGCTTTCCCGATTTGTCTGGATACTCAAGACAGTGAAGAGATTATCAAAACAGTTATCAATATTGCTCCGAATTTTGCCGGTATTAACCTAGAAGACATATCTGCCCCAAGGTGCTATGAGATTGAACAGAGACTTCAAGCGGAGTTAGACATCCCTGTCATGCACGACGACCAACACGCAACGGCAATAATTATCTTGGCCGGACTCATTAATGCGACAAAAGTTGTCGGCAAAGATTTACTAAAAGCCAAAATAGTTATTATAGGAGCAGGACCGGCTGGATACGCGACCACAAAGCTGCTCAAACATTATGGCATAAACGATATTGCCGTTTGTGACAGCAAGGGGGTTATAACACAAAATAGAGAGGGACTTGATCAATACAAAAAAGAAATTTCAACTGACAAATATGACAAACCAACGACGGCAGAAGAAGCCAGCAAAGGAGCTGACATTATTATTGGCCTATCTCGAGCCGGAGCAATTACAGATACAATGGTGCGATCAGCGTCCGCAGGACCAATAGTTTTCGCTTTAGCAAATCCCGTACCTGAGATCATGCCAGAACTGGCTAAGGAAGCAGGGGCAAAAGTTATAGCCACAGGGCGTAGCGATTTCCCAAATCAGCTTAATAACGTCCTGGTTTTCCCCGGGATATTCAAAGGCATGGTAGAAAATAATATTAAATCTGTTACTCCACAAATAAAAATTAAAACCGCAGAAGCGATAGCCAGCATTATTGAAAAACCAACTGTAACCAACATCATACCCAGCGTATTTGATCCCAAAGTCGCCACGACTGTTGCAAAAAGCCTAGAATGATCTCTGCTAGAGCCACCTCTTGATATGGCTTACCCTTCAAGCTATAATAACTTCTATAAATTTACAGTTGGAGGCAATAAATGGCTGGTAAAAAACGAGCAATAGTCAAAAAACAATTAAAAGGTTTTTCTGAGTTTGCAAGAGAGCAGGGGGTAGTCGGCTTGGCGGTCGGTCTAGTAATAGGTGCTGCAGTAGCTACTTTAGTTAATTCGCTAATCAATAATGTAATAATGCCGCCACTAGGTTTTGTTCTGGGCTCTGCAGAGGGCCTAAAAGGCTTAACTTTTAGTTTGGGTGCAACCTCAAAGGGCCAAGAAGCTGTCGTACACTATGGGACATTTTTGAACGACTTTGTTAACTTTATCGTCATAGCTTTTGTTGTCTACTTTATTGTTCATGGTCTAAGACTAGACAAAAAACTAGAAAAAAAGAAATAGTGACTACTGCTCCATAATCTTCGCTTCGTCAGAAATTATCTCTGGCGCGTAACGTTGGTGTTTCAAGAACGGCAACATGACAGCGAAAACCAAAACGTATAGACCAAACGCCGCAGCCCTGACAACCCCAATAGCCGAAGACCCTCCTGAGCCACTGTTAATTTGCCCAACAGCACCAGCGTTAACAACTTTTTGCTTTTTTGGTGAGGTAGCTACAAAGCTATTGCTCTGGCTGCCTCCTAGACTATCTTTTACAGTTACAACTACTGTATGACTATCTTTATTCTGGTATGTATGCCCAGAGTTAATTTTTGTATCTTTGGTCTCTTGGCTATCAACTTTGTTATCGCCCCAATCAATATTGACTTTATACGGAGATGCTCCTCCCTCAAGATTTATGGTCCAACTAAAACCCACTTTTGGTACGTAGAAGATAACTCCCTTGTCCACAGAAACACTGATGTCGCTTTTAACAAGCTTGCTGGTCGCGTAGAGCGGTACGCTTACACTGTTTAACGTTTCTTGTCCTGTTGTATTAATAGCGCTCACAGTGAACACATTGGAGGCCAAGAGCAGTGGCTGAACAGTCGAGAAAGTGCCAGTATCGCTACAGGTCGTGGAACCACTGATCTTTGAGACATTGCGAATTATCACATAATTTTGTGTATTTTTGGGGCAAGTACCGGAAACTTCAACGGTATCGGTCTCTACCCGGCTATTGACAGCTGGACTGGCAATAAAGGGAATACCATCAGGCTTAGGTGCACTAAATACAGATTGAGGCTCTACCACACTAACTTTATTATTGGAATAAGGTACTAGCCAAATTATGAAGAGTCCTGCAACTAGCAATACTGCAACTATAGCTCTGTACGATGTATGCCTGCGGTGTATAACCGAGCCACTGTGACGATGATGCTGAAGATGTAGATGATTTTTCACAATTTTCTTCCAAATATAGACGATGTTTTTGCTCTCAACAGTTCGATGATCAGCCAGAAATAAGGGAAGGTTATTATAACCAACAAAGTACTGGATACCAGTCCAGCCATAAGAGTAACAGACAACGATTCCCAGAATGGGTTAGACAGAGTTAGAGGGATCAAGGCGGCTACACTAATTATACTGGTAGTAATCAGTGGGCGGAAACGATTTTTCAACGCCTCAGCAATTGCGTCGATGGGTGATTTGCCAGCTTTAATTTCTTTGTTAGCGTAATCTGTCAGCAGTATAGTATTGTTGACCGCCATACCAATCAATGCAAAGAAGCCAACAAGCACAAAAAAGCTCACCGGGTTGTTGCTCAGTTTTAGACCTAAAGCAACACCAAGCCAGCTGTAGGGAATTGCAAGGAATATAAGAAGTGGTTGGACAAAACTCCTAAACTGCAAAAGTAGCAGTAGATACATCACGATCAGAAGAACAGGGAAGGCCTTAATCATAGCGTTAAATGATTCCTGATTGTTACTTTCACTGCCAAAATCAAACTTCAACGCACTTGGCTCAAGCCCATAACTTTTAATTTTGTCGGTGTTGTACTCTTTTTGGATGTCTACTTGTGCTAGCTTAACCAACTGAGAAACATCATCTCCGTTAAATTTAGCTTTTACCTCAGTAGTTTTTAGGGAATCGTAACGAGTAGTAGACAACACATTAACAATATTTGGCTCAATTATTTTAGCTTTTGAGCCATTAACTCGCGTAAGTTCACGGTTATTTATTGATTTAACTAGATCGTTTGCCAGTAGCATGGCTTTGGCGTTATCCTCTGAGGCTATCCTAATGCTAAGCGGTTCATCATCTTTGGGTGGACCAGTAGACAATAAATCTACTTTTGCTTTTGCTCCTGCGATATGACCAATAACTGCGTTCGCCGAATCTTTAAGCTGCGCATAAGTCAAGTGTCTGTCCTGGTAGTGGGTAAGATCAACTATGGCCATTGCCTGTAAATTATCGGCGTTATTGGTGTAGACAACTCTCGTAGCGTAAGCCCCGAGGGCTTTACTCAATCTATCGTTTACTTCGTCTGTTATTGTTTCTGCTTTTTCTATGCTTGTTCCTTCGTTAAACTTGATGCTCAATGTTAGTTGATTCCCATCCTTTGAAGCAGGAAAAATGTCAAACTTAAGTTTCGAAAATGTGTATATTGCCAAAGAGATTGATCCCACTGCCAACAGCGCAGAGATAACAAGCGTTAATGTTTTCATCTTCCACGAGCCCTTAACCCTTAAGATATTATTGACCAGCATGTCTTTGAATCTTGCTTCGGCTCGTGTGATTGGGTTGGTATTTTTGCCTTTACCCCCAAGTATAAGTTTTTTTGATAAAAATGGGATCAAAGATAACGAAATAATTAGAGATGAAATGATTGCTATGATTATTGTTATGGGTAGAGCCTTTATAAAACTCCCCAAAATTCCAGTGATAAACAACATCGGCGCAAAGGCCAAAGACGTCACGAGAGTCCCAGTCATACTGGCGCGCGCAACCTTTTTGATAGCGTCTGTGACAGCCTGACGTTTTTCCTTGTGTCTATTTCTGGCTGCATCTATTGCTTCTGCGACAATAGTAGTATCATCAACAATTAAACTTAGTGCTAACACCAGCCCAAAGAGGGTTATTGTGTTAAGAGTATAACCGAATATGTAGAGAACCCCGACGGTGGCCAGAAGCACTGTCACCATACTCAGAGCAGTAGCGAGCCCAGCTCGCCAGCTGATCAATGCAAAACTAATGATTATGACTATAGCGAAACCTTCCAAAAGGCTACCTTGGAGGTTAGCCAGCTGCTCACGAATGCCTTCAGCGTAATCTGATGCAACGATCGCTTGAGCACTACCTGATTTGTTTATTTCTTCAATTTTTTTATTGGTATCATCGTAGAGTTGCAGGGCGTCTGCAGAATTATTGCCAGCAATCCCAATGCTGAAAGAACGGTGAAATTTTGCTCTGTCCAGCTCTTTGTCGTACACACCCACGCGGTCAAATGAGACTTTTTTGTTGATTGAGCTACCATCTAGAGGACTAGTAACTTGTCTGTACTGAGGGATAACTTCTGATTTGGTGACATTCCGAGTAGAAGATAGCTTCTGCGCGACATACTTAGCTTGATCTTCGGTTACAGTTTGACCATTTTTACCATAAACGTTGACGATAATATCATATGTTTGATTAAACTTACCGACGTCAAGTACCTTAAATTCAATTTTTGCCGTTTTTGGCAGGGGCAAGCTATTCACGACGTTTTGGACCTCGGAACTAACCCGAGGCAAATTAACGCCTTCTTTATACTCGACCAAAGCAAAAAAGTTATTGTCTAATGCTCTAATATTTGTTGATTTAACACCGTCAATAGTCTTTAACTTTTCACTAATAGGTTTGGCAAGCTCTGCGTCAACCTTATCTTTGTCGCCAACCACATAAACACCGCTAATTGTGCTCAGGGGCACGTTAACGCTTGGGAAACCTTTGCGGGTCATAAATGTCGTGTAGGACAAAATACCAAAGCCAAGTATAACTAACCAAAGGACTAAGCTGGTCTTGAAGTGATCATAAAAGAACAATGAAAACCTCTGAAAAGCACTAAGTTTTTGTTTTTTTAATAAGCCTTTGATCACCCTCAACATAATTTACCTAAATTGTATCATATTATCTGTATCTACCACATGACATGTTCTTGCTACGTCAAACTAGCAAGCACTACAAAGTTTGGTAATCGCGCGGGATAATACCCATCCACAGCAATTTCAAGATAGCGGACTAAGCGGCTAGGGTTTCTGGCGCGTCCTGGGCATCTGGAAACTCTGCCTGGATTGTTGTTGCGACTACACCTACGCCAGCAATATCGGTAATAGAAGTAATCGAGGTAATGGTACCTGGTTTAATTTCAGAAACATGGTTTTTTATCTTCAAAGCACCCAATAAAGCCCAGATAGAATCTTTTTCAGTAACCGCATAAGTCGGTCTATTAAAAGGATCTTTGACAACCATATTATAAAAATTAAGCATCCTCTCCATATCAAGTCTTGTATACGCAGGCAAGCCAACTTCGTCTAGACCGAGTACCTCAACCTTACCGTCTACCTCAAAATCTCCCCGGGTACTGTTTTTGTCTAAAAGGGAGCTGATACTATGGCCAGGAATTTTGGCAGCCACAGCAATAGCCTTAGTTGCTACTAAAGCACCACTACTGGGGGATGTAAACAGATTAACTTCACCACGATAACTCCCCAATAGAGTGTTGCCGATTGCATTGGCTTGTCTCTCTCCGACTGTAAGGAGTTTTGCTCGCACAGATAAATCAGACTCGGCTAAGCTGGCTTCGCATTCTGGTGTACAAATAAAATTAACAGGTTGTTTCATAGGTTTTTACATCTTTCCTTCTAAGGAAAGTCTATAAAATATCACATACTACGAAGAGAGTCAATAGGGTCTTTGCGTGCTGCCTTTCGGGCAGGAGCCACACCAAACACAGTACCAATAACCACGGAGCCAATTATCGCAAAAATCACCACTGAAAGATTTACGACCGGCTCTAAGTTAGTAAAGATGCGGAGCAGAAGCATAACTATCCCCGCCACGAGTAGGCCAGACAGTGAACCCCAAAAACTCAACACCATCGATTCTGTTAAAAATTGCCATTTGATCTGAGAGTTTGAAGCACCAACAGCTTTTCTGATACCTATTTCACGCGCTCTTTCGCTAACGGTCACTAGCATCACGTTCATTATCCCAATACCCCCAACTAGCAAAGATATTATTGCGATCAACACTGTCGTTGATGAAACAAGTGTAAACGTCTTGCTTGTCAAAATAGACATCTCATCACTACGCAGTACGGTAAAATCTTCTTGTCCACCATGAACACTCTTGATTCTTTGATCGATAGCCCTAACTACACTCTGCTTGTCATACTCTGGTTTTACGCTCACTAGCAATTCGTAGAGTTGGGGTTTTGATCCGGATAAGTTATACCCAACATTCTCAGGAATAAATATTGTCGAATTATAATTCATATTCTGGGTCAGCGGAGCTATAGGGAATTGCTCAAAAACACCTCTAACAATGTACTCTTGGTCCCGAAACGTAAATGTCTTGCCAATAGGCACGACCTCCCCAAAAAAATCTTCGGCGATACTTTTGCCGATAACGGCAACTCTTTTTTCTTTGTCGACATCTCCGTAAAATCCTCCAAAATCAATTTTCTGGGATACTGTATCAACAAAATCGTGTTTTGTGGCGATTACTGTTGCGCCACCGTATTCCTTATTGTCATATTTGACTGTACCGCTGACCAAAGCCATTGGGACAACTCGTTCAACTCCATCGATTAATTCGATTTCTTTGGCATCGTTAAGTGTGATCGAACCAGTTTGGATTGATGCTGGCAAAATATTTATTCTAGTGATTACTCCGTTACCATCTCGTTCGGCAATTCGGCCTGGTCGGACTGAAATAATATTTTTGGTGACAGTTTCACTCTGACGATTTACTTGGTGCTTAATGCCTTCGCCGATTCCAACAACAGTCACTACCGAAGCCACACCAATAATCACTCCAAGCATAGTCAAAAAACTTCTAAAGCGGTTGGCGCGGATTGAGTTTCTAGCCATCCGCATGTGATCAACCATCATCATAGCCTTGCACCACACCTTTCCGCTAAATCAGAAATCATCATGACTTTTTGGACCTCTTGTATTTCTTCTTTTTCGTAGGTCTTTTAACAGATGGCTTGCGAGATTTCTTGGTGGATTGAGGATTCATTTTTACATATTTACCTTGATCGGTCTCAACAGTCAACATAGCAGATACCCCAGCTATGTCATGCTCTTCGTTAGTTGTTTCTTCAAAAAACTTTGTATTTTCGCTAGACTCAGATATATCACCAAGTGATTTTTTCTCATCATGCACAATCATGCCGTCACGCATAAAAAGCACTCTCGTCGCATAACGAGTCAGTTCTGGATTATGAGTCACCATTAATATCGTATTACCCATTTTATGAATATCGGCCAGCAGTTCCATAACCAAGCGGGAAGCGATACTGTCTAAATTTCCTGTTGGTTCGTCAGCAATAATAATCTCTGGCTGGTTGATCAATGAACGCGCGATGGCTACGCGTTGCACCTGCCCGCCACTCAGCTGAGTTGGCAAAAAATAAGATCTGTCGCCCAACCCAACTCGCTCAAGCATCGTCCTAGCTTGCAGTATTCTATGGTGCAAATTTGCGCCCTGATAGGCAAGAGGTAAAGCTACATTTTCTAGCACGTTCATGTTTGGCAACAAACTAAAAGATTGAAACACAAAACCAATTTTGTCCCTGCGTACCTTGGCACGCTGATCATCTTTTAAAGCCTCGACGTTGTCGCCATGTAGGGTAAAAGCGCCATACGTAGGCCTGTCCAGCAAACCAATAACATTCATCAGCGTGGACTTGCCCGAGCCACTTGGGCCCATTATTGCGACAAACTCGCCCTTGTTAATTTCCAAATTAATGTCCTCAAGGGCGACAGTAGTGGCGTCGCCAAATCCGTATAATCGACTGACATCTTTTAAATTTATTATTGGCATTACCTCTTAGTCTACACCTGTGGATAACTAAACTCAAGAAGTTAATGTCGTAATTTTAGCAATAGGCAAAATATCAACATTTGACAGATTAACAACGGTGCAGCAAAATTTAATCGTTAAATTAAATAAAATAAAAACTTATTAAAGGAAGATCACGAAACGAAAGGCCAGAAGTATTTTAAGCAATTCAGATGGAATCGCCCATCTGGGGATAGTAATTCTAATTGTTGCTGTCTTAGGTGTGATTAGTTTTGGTGTCTACAGAGTAGTCAGTGCCAATAACAGTGATCCTGTAACTACAGCCGAGATAGAAGAAGCAGAAATTAATGACGATGACGACGATGGTTACGCAGCCTCCAGCCAAGATGAGCCGGACAATAACAAAGTAGACATCAAAGATCAGGAGGCAAAAAATGAAAAACTTTAAACAAAAGTCATCATTTATTATCGTTCCTGTGCTCATGTTCGTAGCAGTAGGTACACTAGTTTTTTCTGGAGCCGTTTCTGCCCAGACCTCAACGGGTGGTGTGGCAGGACCCATAAAACCAAACTTAACTGATATTAACAATTGTAGAACATCACTGTCTGCCTACGATGTTGCGTCCGTCAAGAAATACGGTAAAGAACGAGCAGACAAAAGAGCTAAGACGGTGGCAAAACTCGAAGCACTTATAAATGAGTCCTCCAGCAAAAGAGATTCTACATTTAACGCCAAGATGAGTTCTATAGAATCAATAATCAATAAATATGGACAAAACTCAAATGCGCAACTTGATAAATCATTGCCGAGCGGCAAAGCGCAACTAATTTCTGAGGTGAATAACAGCAGAACAATAGTTAGTAGAGGTACTGAAACAATTGGTGCGACAGCTACTGCACAAGATGCTGCAAACGCAACCTGCTCGATGATTTATGAAGCTCAAATATACTCAACACTTGTTAACAAAGTCAGAGCACAAATCAAGCTAGACAATCTGTCAATGCGCAATTCTCTCAATCAAGCCAGACTTGTTGCAACAAACGCCCTCTATGACTCTAACCAGGGGGACAAAGAGATTGGCAATAAGGTAAAAGCACACAAAGCCACAATCGCAAAACTTTCTAGTCCAAAGGCTAATAGTGCTGGTCTTGAAAGTGCGCAAGCAAAAGTCAATACTGGTCAAGACATAAATAGTGAACTACAAACGCTCACACAGACTATTACGAAAACTCAGGGACCACAAATTGCCTCAGAACTATCACAAGTCAGAAATACAATCAAAAGTGAGATTACTGCAAAAACAAAGTCTTCAACGAAGAAGTCAAAGACAAAGTCAAAAGGTGGCACTGGCGGATCGGCACCAACAAGTGGTGGATCAACTAAACAGACCGCCAAAAAGAAAGCTACAATAAAGAAAAAAGCCACAAAAAGAGAACACTCTAGCCATAAGGGGACAGAATGTGCGAAAAGTGGCAGTGGAAACCAGCACTGTGCGGCATACCAGCCTCAAGGCAAAGGAGAATCAATACTATACGTCAACAAACGACGAGCAGATGCTCAAAGAAAAGCCAACAAGCAAGCAAAAGCTGAAGACAACGCCAAAAAGCAAGCAAAAGAAAATCAAAAAATTGAAAAAAAAGGAAACAAATTAGTCAAAAAGCTGCGTGGGCTTTAAACTTAGTTAATTATCAACTCTGACTTAACTGCTATAATTACTGGGTTGGAGAGGTGTCCGAGTGGCTTAAGGAGCACGCTTGGAAAGCGTGTAAAGGGGCAACTCTTTCGCGGGTTCGAATCCCGCTCTCTCCGCCATCCTTCGTCCCTCCGCCTTTTGCGGGGCTACGAAGGATTATTGGGTGCGGGTTCGAACCAAAAGACAAGTTTACTCGGGTTCTGAGTGAGTACCGCAGGGAAGAGGCTTCAGCCGATATCCCGCTCTCTTTCATATAAAAAGTCAGCTTTGGATGACTCAAGTTTATTTTAAGCTTGCCATTTTGAGACGTGTAGGGGTATGATATGAACATAAATAAGAGGGAGTTATTTTATGTCAACAATAAAAACATTAGAACAACAGATTGGTGGCCTGTTTAAAGATTTGCCATCACTACCGAAAAACGTCAAGGATACTTTGGTCCAATGGTGGCCATATCTGGCGCTTATTTTTGGTATTTTACAACTGTTAGCAGCTTGGGGACTGTGGAACTTATTAAGTGTTAGCAACTCATTGATTAACTATGCTAACCAAATTAGCCAATACACTACGGGTGTTTCTGTTGGGTATAGTTCAACAGACAAAATAGTTATCTACGGTGGGATAGCTCTGTTGGTCATTAATGCTGTTATCTTTTTGATGGCGTTTGCGCCACTCAAGCTCAAAGCTCAAAGAGGCTGGGATCTACTATTTCTTGCCAGCCTAATCAATATCGTTTATGGGGTTGCGCAGATCTTTATTTCTGGACGAGGTGTTGGAGATTTCATTTTGAGTTTGATCGGTACAGCTATTGGCCTATATCTATTGTTCCAGGTCAAAGACTACTACGGCAAAAAAGGCTCAGCTAGTTCCGCACCTGTTAGCAAATAGTAAACAGTTAGTATATGGATATATCAGTTAATTATCTTGCAGTATTTTTGGCGGCCATTGTTAGTGTTGTAGTTGGGGCGGTTTGGTATTCAAACACTGTTCTGGGCCAAACTTGGAGAAAGTTGGTCAGACTAACAGGGGAGGATATTGAAGATAATACGCTTAGCGCTAATATAAAAGCCTTTGCGATGTCTCTTCTCAGTGCATTTATTCTGTTTAATATTACATTTCTGTACCACCAATATTTCAACAGTTCATGGATGAGTGCATCGCTTGGGACGGCGTTTTGGGTCTGGCTCGGCTTTATTGTGACGTCACATGTAACCCATGATACATTCAGAAAAAGAGATTTTAGGCTGACGACAATATCTCTTGGCCACCATTTAATGGAGTTTTTGGCTATGGGTCTAGTTATTGGCCTAATCGGGAGATAACCCTTTTTGGGTTTTCCCTCCTTAAGAAATTAGGGTACCGGCTGGTTTTCCTGCCGATGCGTTTTTAATGTTGCCTTTTTTGGTTAGGTCAAAAACTACTACCTTTACCTTGTGCTCCATCGCAAGACCAAGTGCAGCTTTGTCCATAACTTTGATGTCTCTGTTTTCAATTGCTTGTTGCATGGTTAAAGTTTCGAATTTTTTTGCATCAGGATTATCGGCAGGGTCTTTGTCGTATACACCATCAAATTTTGTGGCTTTTAAGACCACTTCACAGTCAAGTTCAAGCGCAATTACCACCGCCGCTGTATCAGTAGTAAGATATGGTCTACCAGTACCACCAGCCGCGATAACTACACGACCTTTTTCTAAATGCTTGTTAGCTAGACGGTGAACAAATTTCTCCGCAACCTGATCTGCAAAAATATTGCTTAGACAACGCGTCCTAACCCCCTGAGCTTCAAAAATATCAGTTAGTGCCAGTGCATTGATCACCGTACCAAGCATGCCCATGTGGTCGCCCGTAACACGCTTGACACCATGGCCAACAACCTGTGCGCCACGTACAAAATTACCGCCTCCTACCATGAGAACAACCTGAGTTCCTGACTCTGATATTTCCTTAATTTCTCTAGCCAACCATCCCACTAATTCCGGATCAATACCTGATTCAAATTTGCCAGAAAGTTGTTCGCCAGAGATTTTGATTAAGACTCTTTTATACATCGGAAATAGTATAGCATATGGAAAGTAAATCGTGCTATGATTATATGACTATGAGTGGTACAGACAGAGAAATTCGGCATTTATCTATGTTGGTTGAGGATGTAATCAGCCAGAACAAAGCTGTTTTGGAGATTGTTGGAGACATGCAAGAAGATATGAAATGTCTTGCAAAAAGTAAAGACTTGGAAGAAGTTAAGGCAGATGTGAAAACGATAAAAACCGTAATAACAGACACCAACAAGCAAGTCAACAATCATGAAAAACGCATAACAAAACTTGAAAAAAATAGCTTAGCTTTTCAGACATAAATTATGAAGCTTTATAGCTGGAATGTGAATGGAATCAGGGCGGTTATCAATAAAGGTGCTTTTGGAGATTTTATAAAGAGGCATGATCCTGATATTCTTTGCCTACAAGAGACAAAGGCGATGCAAGGCCAAGCAGAAATTGATCTGCCACAGTATGAAGAATATTGGAACTCAGCTGTCAAAAAAGGTTATTCTGGTACAGCTATTTTTACCAAGACAAAACCTCTTACGATAATAAATAACTTCTCTGAGAAAATTGCTAAGAAATATGATCTTCAAAATGACGGATACGGTGATGTCAACTCTGAGGGCAGGGTATTATCTCTGGAATTTGAAGATTTTTGGGTTGCAACAGTCTATACACCCAATTCTAAGGGAGATCTGTCTCGCCTAGAACTTCGCCACAAAAAGTGGGATCCAGCATTTTTAGAACATATAAAAGAACTAGAAAAAACCAAGCCAGTTATCTTCTGCGGCGACCTTAACGTTGCGCACACAGAGATTGACTTAGCCAGACCTAAAGAAAATATTGGCAAACACGGCTTTACGAGTGAAGAGAGAGAAGGGTTCGATAAGATGTTATCTGCAGGTTTTTTTGACACTTTTCGCCATTTCTATCCTGACAAGACTGATGCCTACTCCTGGTGGACGCACTGGGCTAATGCTAGAGCGAAAAATGTAGGTTGGCGTATAGATTATTGGCTCGCAAGTAACTCAATTATAGACAAGGTTAAATCAGCAGAAATATACCCAGACGTTATAGGCTCCGACCACTGCCCGATTAGTGTAGAACTAGACATATAAACTCGCTCCTCTTTGTAGGGTTGAACCTTGCAAAGAGGAGCCTTGCACAAAAATTTTGACTTAGCTTAGAGGCTAACTGTTTTTGTTATAACAGCTGTTGCGCCGTTAGCATCAGTTACGATCAATGTAGCGATGTAATTGCCTAGTTTTTTATATTTGTGAGTGGGGGATACAGCCGTAGAAGTTCCGCCATCTCCGAAGTTCCAGCTATAAGTCAGATTCGTACCATCTATATCACTTGAAGTATTTGCAAAACTTACATTGCGATGTGAGCCAACAGTAAAGTTGAATCCAACCGTTGGATCGTCGTTAATACTGGAGACAGTCAGGCTAACCGTGGCTGTGGCAGAACCCTCAGAATTAGAGACTGCATATGTAAAGCTATCACTGCCATTGTAGTTAGTGGCAGGGGTGTAGGTAAATGTGCCATCTGTAGAAACGGAAACTGTGCCATGTTGAGCTTGTGTCTGTAATGAGTAGGTGGCCACGCCTTCGACAGAGTCGTTTGTGGTGACACTACCGCTTAGCGCGCTGTCTTCACTGACTGAGAAATTGTCGGCAATGGCAACAGGCGGTTCAATTACAGGATTGACCGTAATATTTACGATAGCCTGGGAGCTAAAACCATCAGCATCTGTCACGCTGTAAACAAAGCTATCGACGCCGTTGTAGTTGGCGGCAGGGGTGTAGGTGAATGAACCATTGCCTAGATTTTGCAAAGTTCCGTGATCAGCACCATCGACAACGTCAACTTGCCCAGGCAAAGGCTGGTCATCGCTATCATTGGCATATACGTTAATCTGGACTGAGCTGTCTTCATTAACAACCGCTTGGTCGTTCTGAAGAGTTGGAGCTACTGGATCGGGGACTACTGTTCCTAGAGTCATAGTAACTGTTGCTTCATTGCTAACACCTCCATACACATCAACTGCTCGATAAGTAAAGCTAACTGGGCCTCTATAACCAGGCTCAGGAGTATATGATGTATAGACTGACTGGCCTACGTTGACACTTCCGTGATCCGGCTGGGTTACTACCTCGGCGAATAGGAAATCACCTTCGGGATCTGAGTCGTTTGCACGCAAATCAGGCGTTATAGTGTTTCCGCTATCAAGAGAATAGTCTGACAGACCACTAAAATCATACTGATCATTATTAGCCGTGGGAGACTGATTAACATCGCGAACATTGAGATCCCTACTATAACTATCCGTCAATCCTACTTCGTCAGTAACTGTTAACGTAGCCACGAAAACACCTGGAGTAAGATATACGTGCGTAATATCTCCAGCAGAAGAACTATAGCCTGTGCCGTCTCCAAAATCCCAAGTGTAATTTGTTATTTGATCCCCGCAGCCATCACTGTAATTAGTAAAATTTGCAGTCTGATTGGTCATAATCGTAGCGTCGGTCCAGAAGGAAGAATAAGGCACACCATCCGCACCGCATGTAGGGCCCCCAGCAGCACTTGCTTTATTAACACTTACAATACCTAGGACCGGCGTCATCGCCAGAAACAGAGCAAAAACCCCAAAAGTAAATTTTTTAATATTTGTTAACATTAGACCCTCCATTAATTTTAAACCATGGATTTATTAAACCACTTATTGCACGCAATAACAACCAGGCTTGATTAGAACCCCTACACTGCCCAATCAGTGTAGAAATCTAAATGGTAATGAATCTTGCTGAGCAACTCTTCCAGCCCTTAAAACATGAGGCGGTTTCTTTGTGGGAGGCTCGATGCCTACAATCCAATCCTTTTTAATACCACCGAATATTCCAACTTCTGCTACCTCAATTGTATCTTTATACCCAATTTGTTTGTCTGTGGCTTCAATAACCTTCGCCACTGGCAGCACTCGATCCATAGGAACATCAAGAGCCATAAGGTGCATGTGTGGCCAGATGCGTTTTTTTGCTAGGTACTCATCGTAGGTTGCAGATAACCATACGGTGGCAACTCCGTAAGCTCTTTGCATATAAACAGACTGCATTCTGTCAACTTTAGGTACAAAACAGCCTGGCAAATCAGGACTTTCATCATCTAATGGCTCAATCTTTTTCCTATAGAAATCAAATGGATCCTTTGAATACCAATCAGGTAACTTTACTGTGTTTGACAATGTCGCTATACTAGCAACGCTCAAATTACCGATATCTATCCCCCTAAAGGCTGTTGCTAGCTGTGGAACATCAATATTTAAGGATCTTCTATACAAGCGTATGTTGTCACCGTTAATTTCTATCTCTGAATTACCTTCAAAGTAAGGTCGATACTCGCGTCCGCCAGCTTCGATATATTGAGCAAATGTATTAAAATAAGACATAATCTTAAATATTATACAACTATATTTTGTATGTAGCTATTTTGTTTTATTGAAAAAACAACATAATATTAAACCTGTTGCGATTAAAGCCCTCTGGGCTTTTAATCACCATACTTTCTTGTGCTAACAAGAAAGTATGCAAAGAAATAGCAGGCGGTTGAACAAACTTGATGGGACTATCGGTCAAGGATCACAACAGACTGCGGAACTCTCTCCCTTTGGTCGTTCAAACAGTCCTCGCCTGATAGTTGTGATCTTGACGTAGTCTCTCAGGTTTGTTCAAGGCCTGACCAACAATCTGTATATTTTCGTAGAAAATATTATTAATTATGACTTTAGACTATTTCATGCCAGGCCCTTGAATAACTGATGAAATATCTATTCAAGCAACGCCATGTTTTGAGGACCAGGGCTTGTCCCCGACTGGAAGGAGTCCCGGAAAAACTGGGTTGGTTGGAGAGATATTTCAATCATGTTAGTTCAATAGCCTGTCGTTTTTTGGGTTCCGTTTTTGTCGACACAAAAATGGAACAAAATACGGCTTGTGTGCAAGCCTGCTGGAAGTTGTTATACTTATGATATGAAGAGGAAGTTTGCGGTATTTGATATTGATGGCACTTTGATACGGTGGCAACTTTATCATGCTGTTGTTGATAAATTGGCGGGTGCTGGGCTTCTGGGCAAAGAGGCAGAGGAGAAGTTACATCGAGCTAGGATGGTCTGGAAAAACCGCGAGCATCCAGAGGCCTTCGCTGGTTATGAGAACAATCTAATAACTATATTTGAATCTGCCTTGCACCAGATCAAAACAGCTGAGTTTGACGAGATGATCGACAAAGTTATAGATCAATACAAAAATCAAATCTACACTTACACCAGGGGGCTAGTTAAAGACTTAAAAGCCAAAGGGTATTTTCTGATAGCAATATCAGGATCGCACCACGAACTGGTTGAAAGATTAGCAAAATACTACGAATTTGATGATTGGGTAGGGACCCACTACGAAAGAGAGGCCGGAGGTTTTAGCGGTAAGAAATTTATCGCTAGCAAAGACAAAAGCGCAGTTTTAGAGCAGATAATTGAAAAATACGGGTTATCTAGCGAGGGTAGCTACGGCGTTGGTGATAGCAAAACCGACGTTAGCATGCTTCAAATTGTAGATAATCCGATTGCCTTTAACCCAAACCAAGCACTGTACGAAATTGCCAAATCTCACGGCTGGCCGATAGTGATAGAACGCAAAAATGTCGTCTACAGAATAAATGAAAGCAACGACCGCTACATCTTACAATAGTTGTAAAATTGACACATTGACATTTTTGTGATAAAATCACTATCATGTTAAGGAACGGCACTTCTCCGGTATTTGATTTTGAATTTTTGCGAGCTCTTGACCACGAGTTCAATCCACAATGTGACCCAGAAAGAGGAAGTCACACTTTGGCAAAGTTAGCCATGTCTGTTATTGATAAAGGCGAGAAGATTAGTCAGGACAAAATATCAAGACAACCAAGCTGGGGAAAAGAATTTAGTGTTGAAGTTGTTGGCACAAAAGCTGGCAAAGACAAACCTAGGTCAGTGCTATGGCTTGGGCTTCATGGGCCACATAGAGATATATCATTCACATTTGACAATAAACAGCATCAGATAATAGTTACAAGTAGTGGAGTTAAGAGTTTGGAACCCGAATTTGAAGTTCCTATATCATTAAGTAGACAGGAAGATTGGTCTCAATCTGCAGCCATCATAGCTATGGCTACTGAAGCTTTCTTTGATACACCTCCTCACGCAGCAGATTTGACAACTGTCGATAAGTCTATATAATTAAAGTTTATGGGTAAAATGCTACCACTATACTACACTTGGAACTTTAACTACTTTTTTAGAAAGCGGCGTTTTAGTCTATATTAATTTATAAGCAAATAAAGACTAGACCGCCAAAAGAGGCGGTTTTTTAATTTTAGAATAAGAAAAACAATCATGACAGAAGCAACACAAGACAGAATAAGAGATACGGGCTACAAAGATCACTTTCAGCCTGAATATCCTAATGTTGCAGAGCTGGAAGAGGTAACCCGCAAGTTGAGAGATATGACTGGAATCGCTACTCCTGAGGAAATACTGACAACCAAACAGCAATATGCCGGCGTAGCAACTGGCGCAAACGGTAGCTGGATTTTGGTAACTGGACCATGTAGTGAGCCAATATCACTACAGCAACCAGAGACTACATTTGTTGAACGATATACCAGACTCCTGCAGATAGGCAAAGCTTCAAGCCCTACAAGTCCGCCACTTCATGCTTTGCGGGCTTGTGGACAGAACGCAAAACCAAGAAGTGCCGAGTGTGAGATGTTGCCGGATGGTTCAATTGTACCTTCTTACTACGGAGATTTGATTAATGGCATTGACCCCAGCGACCGTACACCAGACCCCACGCGCATGGTTGCAGGCGCTTTGCAGGCACGAGATGTCAATCGTGCGCTAAGAGATAATGGTCAACAATTCGTATCTACTCATGAGGCTCTGCTTCTTCCGTATGAAGAGAGCTTTATCGTCCAAGGCGCACAAGGGCGAGAATTCTTAACTTCATGTACCGTGCCATGGATTGGCAAGCGCACTAATGAACCAGATGGTATTCATGTTGATATGTTAAAAGATATAGAAAACCCAATCGGCATAAAGATCGGCCCTGGAGACAAACCAGAAAAAATCGCAGAACTTACCCAAAAGCTAAACCCGAGTTGTGAGCCTGGCAAACTTTTGTATATTTTGCGATTTGGTGTTGGCAACTTATACCAAGCACCAGAAATATTGCAATCCATAAAAGATCACTCAAAAGGTGCGCTGATTCTTTGTGATCCAATGCATGGTAACACAGTCAAAACCCTCGACGGACGAAAAACGCGTGAAGTCCCGAGGATAATAGATGAGATCAAAGCCATTAGTAAAATGTGCCAGGAACTAGGTTTACGCTTGCATGGTCTCCACCTAGAGGCCAGCGGTAGAGATGACAGGGTAGAATGTGTGGACTCAGTCGGTCAAAGCCCAGACCACACCGCCGTAGTCGATCCAGAACTCAATAATAACCAACTTGCAGGAGTACTAGAAGAAACCGGGGAGTGTTTCGTCTGAGTGACGACATAGCAACACATAACGCTAATGCTTGCAAACTGTCTACCAAAAATCTACAATAGCTGACAATGAGTAGAAAAGCTCCTGCAGAAAATTGTATAGAGATAATTGCCCCATTACTTGAAGAGTTGAATCACCAAGGGATGCCTCCGTGTCAACTCATAGGAGGTATAGGTTCGGCGGCTTTGAAAGACCCACGTACAGAGATATTGCCCAAAACAAAAGAGGTAATAGCACCCCCTGACTTGTGGGTTCCTTCAAGGCGCGAAGAAGACAACACCCTGAGAGATTTGGACTTGCTTGTTTTAAGTACTGAAGCGACCGACATACGAAAGATTAATGGTCTAGCCACCAGCATCATCGGGAATGCACTAGATGTATCAGTATTCGGTCTGCAAAAAGTTAGCAAATTAGAAAAAAGATCGCGTCAATTTATACTGTCCACTGCTGTGGGTTTTGTTTCAGACAGATACATCTACGACCTTGGGCAAGCCCCAAGAGATGGCGTCGATGGACATAAGGCGTTATTCCCATTTGCCGCACCTATCACCGAATCTTCTTTGGAGCCATGGGAGTTGCATATTGGTGGCAACGTTGCACATGTACCTCATCCTGCAGTAGTCCCTCTCTATTATGCGGGAAGGTCCATATCCGGTCTGCGCCACAGAGACGTAGAAAAAGTCAACAAGATTGCTACAAATGTCTTTGATAAATTCCCCGAAGCTCTCGAGTGGATTGAGGAAGGTCCTGGTAAATCACAGTTAGAGTTTGCGCGCATCCTACACACACTCAGCACAAGCGCTTGGAGCGAAGAACCATTAATTCTAGGAGGGAAGCTTAGGATTGATCCACTCCCACTCGGCAAACTTGCTAGCCACGACTATTTTCTGTTGAAAGACCGACCTGAGAAGACACAACAACGTGCCCTCAACGCAGCCCGTGCCAAATCCCGCACCATAAAATTTGGAGAACAGTTTGATCCTCTCGTAGCAATATGGCGCAAATATTTCGAACGATACGCTGACGTCTTCACCCATAACCAATAGCTTGCTATAATTATCGTAATGAACAGGGACGAATTTACTATAGCGGAGCATCATTTTAAGACCACTGATGGTCTGCACACACTGTATGTGCACGAGTGGGGTAATCCTCATGGTAAACCAATTCTATACGTTCATGGTGACCCTGGTGATGGTTGCAAAGAGAAAAACAAATTGTTTTTTGACCCCAAAAAATTCAGGGTGATATTTCTAGACCAAAGAGGAGCAGGCAAGAGCGTACCCAGTGGCAGCATCGACAACAACACGATGCAGTATCTTCTAGAAGATATTGAAATGGTCAGAACAAAGCTCAAAATAGACAAATGGGCTATTACCGGCGAATCATGGGGTTCTACTCTGTCGCTTTGTTACGCAATCAAGCATCCTGATCGCGTCTCAAGATTGATCATCGGGGCAATATGGCTAGGCACAGATTCAGAATTTGACTGGTTGTTTGGCGGGGGTTGGAGAGACTTTTTTCCAGATTTATGGGAACAACTTCTCCAGAATACTCCGAAGCGATATCATCAAAATCCTGGGCAGTATCATCTTAACAATGTCTTTGATCCTAAATCAAAAACTTCAAATAAATCATTATTCGAGCTTAGCAATGTTGAGTTTTCACTTGTTCATATGGACGAGAAAAAGGTACCTCTCAATATCGATGAGTTTGACGTAAATGGCATGAAGGTTGAAATGCATTATTTAAAAAATTCATGTTTCATAGACAATGATCATATTATTGCAAATGCTGATAAATTGACCATGCCAATTAATATTATCCAAGGACGATACGATATGGTCTGCACACCAAAAAACGCCTATAAACTGCACCAATCTTTGCCAAACTCAACACTAACTTGGACGCTCGACGGACACGCATCAAGTCGCGCATCTAGCGATGTTATCGGGCAAACGATTAAGATGATTTAAAGCTTATGGATATTGCAAAACTTAATCCAAAAGACTTTGAGGAAATACTTTGGTCGCGTCCAGAAAATAACCGCCAAGCCAGCACTTTAATCATCCTTGGTGGGAGCAAAGATCACTTTGCAATTACCTCTAGATACTACATGTCTTTGGCAAATACAAAAGGAGTCAAACTCAGTTTAGTTTTACCTGATTATCTGGCAAAACTTGTTGGCAAAAAAGACCCCAATATTATATTTGTGAATTCTAGTAAAAGTGGGGGATACTACGTCCGGCAATCACTACCGGAAATTGCTGGAATTATTGACGGGGCAGATGCATGCTTAATTTCTGGCGAAATGGGCAACAGTAGCGAAACCCAACAATTTCTAGAAAATTTACTAGACGATTGTAAGGTTCAAATAATTCTCAACGAATCCGCGCTGAGCTGTTTTGCAGAAAATTATTTGCTTAAATTACTATCAAAAGATAATGTCACCCTATGTATAGATAACTTGGCTCTTGGCAAGCTTGGCAGAAGCATAAAATTTGAAAAAGCGTTTACTACTAGCCTAGGGCTCGCCCAGAAATTGCAATACTTTGAAATCTTCACAAAAAAGTACTCATGTGCGCTTGTCACCTCTGATACAGGCACAATTTGGTGCGCCAAAAACGGAAAAGTTTTTTATACAAAATCGGCAAAAAACATAGAACAAGTGACAGCAGATATCAGCTGCTGGTTGTCTTGGAATAGCAAAGACCCTCTCAAAACAATCGCCTCAACCTTTGATAATTTCTGGTAATTTTGCCAATTGATCTGTGCTGGCATCTGCTGAAAAGGCATTGTGCTGAGCAAACAAAATGCTTTTCATACCAGCTGATTTCGCGGCTTGAACATCAACGTGGGTGTCGCCAACATACACGCAGTTTTCAGGAAGAATCCCAAGTTTTTTGCCTGCCAACAACAAGGGAGTTGGGTCCGGTTTATGCTTGTCTGTGTCTTCATACGCAACCACAACTTTAAAGTAATTTTGCATGGCAACGAGGTCTGGTATTTTAAAGATACTGTCGCGGATTCTGCTGGTAACAATTCCCAATCGATAGTTTTTACTGAGTTCGATTATAGTTTTTTCAAGATCTGGCATTGCACTAGGGAATGAACGATCCCTAACAACAAGATTCTTGCCCAGCTCCCAGATACGATTTATCTCCTCCTCGTCTTCTATGGACGTATGCAACTGAATAACTTTCTTCATATTATGGTGAAAATACGGTCTGTACTGCTCAGCCGTTAAGGGCTCGTGGCCGGTTTTGTTAAAAAGCTCAGAAAAAAACTCTGCATTTGACTCAAGCGAATCAATCATCACCCCGTCAACATCAAATATAACAGCTTCGATCATATATTATTTATCCCAAACTTATCATTTAATAATTTCATGGTGCCGGAGGAGGGACTCGAACCCTCAAGCCTTGCGGCATGCGATTTTGAGTCGCACGCGTATACCAATTCCGCCACTCCGGCATTTTATCTATTATACACTAAGGATTTTAAGAATTCTTTACCTACACCTGATTTTAAATACTTTTCACGTTTGCGTGCTTCTAGCCCTGTCCCGCACATCTCGCTGTACACAAGCCTGAGAGGAGCATAAGCTTTTGTTGAACGACTCTTACCCTCATTATGTTGCTGAATTCTTCTTTTTAGATTACTGGTCATCCCCACATAAATGTAGTTTTTTGATTCACTTTGTAGGGCATAGACATAATAATTCATGATAAAGGATTGTATTTAAGTTGCACGCGCCTACCTGCGGTAGGTAAATATACCAATCTTGCCTGCCGGAGGCAGGTCCGCCACTCCGGCATTTCGGATTTATTCGGAAAAGACTGTGCGTATTATACCAAAGTTAGCTTGTCAGAAACAGATATACTATAATAATTGAAGTTAAACGCTTATGAATGATCCAACTAAAAAAACACCTCTTGATGCACTCGGGGACGACAATAATCCAGAACTTGCGGCTGAGTTAGTTAGGAAGAAATTAGATAAACTTTATGGCAAAGAACCCAGTGCCAAAGAAGAGATTCAAGAAGTTCAGCATGAAGATTCCAGCGATATGTCCAAACATCAGCACTACATGGACGACCTTTCCAAATCAGGACTTAGTCTACACGAAATTCAAATAAAGTGGCATGAATATTATAACGCTCTGCCAGACAACGAAAAGAGACAAGTTTGGCGAGAATTTTATCGGCACCACGAGCAACAAAAAAATAAATTGCAGCATGCCCAAAGTTCTCGGAAGCAAACCACTTCAATAGCCAGTGCAAGTCATGTACACGCGCAACATTCTGCCAAAATTCATGACAAAGACACCACAGAAGCTGTGAAGAATGATTTGATCAATCGCATCCAAACGCGGTCCAAACCAATAACCAAAAATCAGCACGTTCGATCGCTCATCTTTGGCTTTTCAATGGGTGGTTTTGTGCTGTTGGTGCTACTTTTTAGCTTTTTCAATGAAAGATTCATCACGCCATTTATACGGCCTAGCACTAACGTTAGCGCCTCGGCAATTATCGTTAACCCAGAGGGGGCGGGCACTGCATCAGGACCAGAGCCAAAAATAATCATCCCAAAGATCAATGTTGAGGCCCCTGTGGTGTATGACGAGCCATCGATAGAAGAAAAAGCCGTCCAAAAGGGGCTGGAAAGAGGTGTTGTCCACTACGGCACAACTCCAAATCCTGGAGAAAAGGGAAACGCCGTTATATTTGGCCACAGTAGTGGCAATATCATCAATAGTGGTCAATATAAATTTGCCTTTATTCTTCTCAAAAGTCTCGAAAAAAACGACACTTTTATTATTGATAAAGATGGCAAAAGATATGCCTACAAGGTTTATGAAAAATATGTCACTGCACCGACGGATGTTAGCATACTCAAAGCTAGGGACCGTCCATCGACAATGACACTTGTTACTTGTGACCCACCTGGTATGTCGACAAACCGCCTAATAGTAGTCGGTGAACAAATTTTTCCTGATCCTGTCGCGAACAAAGAGAGTACTGTAGTTAATCAAAATGAAATACCTAAAACCCTGCCAAGTAATAGTCCTAGTCTTTGGCAAAAAATTAAAAACTGGTTCTAAAGAATAATAAACTTCTATAATGAACTGCATTTCGCCAAGCCCTAAATAGGGCTTTTGTCGACCTACTTTTTCTCTATAGCAAGAAAAAAGTAAGCAAAAAGTGCCACCCCAGTTTAAAAACAATTACCCTAGCTTATTACAACTACAAACAGACTACTCTTCCGGGACTCCTTCCAGTCGGGGACAAGCCCTGGTCCTCAGATTAATCTGTTTGTAGTTGCAATAACCAAAGGTGTTTTTAAAAGGGGACCAAAAGCAGTCTAAAGTCATTATTAATAATATTTCCTACGGAAATATACAGATTGTTGGTCAGGCCCTTTGAAAAACAGATGAGACGAACAAACCAAAAGCTCCTTGTTTTGAGGACTAGGTCTCCCAGACCCGACCAAAGGAAGTCCCGGAGAAACAGGGCTTTTGTTTTGTTTGGATCAATATGTATTTTTCAAACAGCCTGCTATTTCTTTGCATACTTTCTTGTTGGCACAAGAAAGTATGGTGATTGAAAGCCTGGAAGGCTTTAAGCGCAACTTTTTAGTTAAAAATAGGTTCTTTGGGAAAAAACTATTCTACTGGTCTGCTGGAGTTCTCAAAGCCACCTGATCCAACGTATAGGTAACAGCATCCAGTGAACCAATTGTATAGTATTTCTCATAATCTCGATCGAAATATATATTTTTTGAACTGGGGAGGGGAGTAAGCACCTGTTTATTTGAACCGTCAAAATCAATCATCATACCTTGACCATTCCCTGACACAACAATCCTGTGCCCATCTAACCAGATTGGCGCATCGCCCGCAGGCATAATCGCATCTATTTTATAATGGTAGCTTTTCTTATCTTCCATATCATAAATCGAGATATCACCACCACCAAACGAAGATATAAACCTTACATTTTTAGAAAATTCTAGCTTCAGATTACTACTTATATTATTTTTGATCACTCTGATTGGACTAACTTTTGCGGAAGTAGTCGCCTTTGATTTTTTTACAAAATCCTCATAAATATATGTCTTGCCCTCTTTTTCTGAGCCAATAATTATGTACCACTTATCTTGAAAACTAGCGATATTAAGCGGTAGGTTCTCGCTCAGAGGTATATCACGGATATCATATAATTTGTTGTTATCAATGAGCGAAACACGAGCTTTAGTCTTGTCGCTGGGGCTAACGTGAGTAAATAATATCTTATCATCACCGTGCGATTTAAAGCTTAACACGCCACTGAGAAGTAGGCTTGTTTTTTTATCTTTCTTGTTTATAAGAGTCAAAGCACCACTAGACTTATTAAATACCAAAAACTTATCGGCACTTTTATCCAGCAGGCTGACTTCGCCGTCAATCGTACCAATTGTTTTAAGATTAAACGATTTTGTTGGTTGATCTCTGTTAAGAAGCGCATATTCAAACTTATTGTCATAAGTATGTTTGACCAAAAAATCCGTGTTGTTATTCGACCAATCTACCACTTCAAATTGGCTAGGTCCTACGGCTTTTTCAAAAACCCCATCCGGTATCGCAAAAGAGCGTATTTTTGGTAATTTTGCACTAGTAAGATCAGTCAAATGATATTCTTTCATAGAAGACAGATCCGCATTTTCGCTAACAATCAGCCAGTTGCGATCCGGGCTCTGGGAATATACGCTTTTCATCGTTGTATTTGAGTCAACTTTGACTGTTTTGAGGTCTTTGGGCACTAACATTGGGTAATTAAATCGCTCTATCTCACTACCTTCTAGCTCAAACTTTCTCTGCCAAGTCCTGTATCCCTCTTTATTTAGTTGCAAATCATAGCCCCCAGCGAGCAGTGTAAACCTGGTGTTTGTTTTATCTGGGTGATCTTGACCATTAATCTTGATATTTGCCTTATCAGGGGCACTATCGACATAAACTAGACCATTTTGGATCACTTCGCCTGTTTTTCTATCCACATCGAAGCCGTAGGCCTTTAAAACAAGCATCAGAGCGACCGTCACCACCGCCAAGCCAACCAAGCCCTGACCTATGACTAATATCCAATTATGACGTCTTTTATACTCTGGATCGAGAAATTCCATAACAGTTATCTTATCACAGTTTTTACCTTAGCTATGGCATCGGAATGAAGATAGTGCAAGGCAAAGCTGTCTAGTCCTAGCATGATTCTACTGAAAGAAGATGTTTGACATTGAAAGAGTCTTCATTATATTATAAAGACATCTAAAATAGCTGGAAGAAAATAAAAATGAGCGAAATACAATCGACAATAGAAATAAACGGCAAAACTTATAACATGAGGAGTGGGCAAGTGCTGGGCAGCAACCCCAGTGCCAAGACAGTAGAACCTAAATCTACTGGCAGAATAGATGGTTTTATTGGTGATAATAACGTCAGCGTTCATACCATTTCTCACCAACACAAACTAAACAAAACAGCAATAAACCACATTGCTCGCAGTCCGGCCAAAGCAAACACTCTTGTTCGAAGTATTGGACGTCCATCAACTCAACACCTCACCACAGTTAATAAAGCAAAACCAGGTGAATTTGTCGCTAAAACAGGAGAGACTACCACCAGAAGCCCGGCAATCAAGAAATTCCACCAACAGGCCAGCCAAACATCTACAACCAAACCTATCAATAAAATCTACACAGAAGTTGCCGTCAAGACGCCTACTCAAAATTTGTCGCACATGACTATTGAACAGCTAGAAAGCAAATTTAAATCCAATGTAGTCGACCCATTTGAAGAAGCAATCAAAGAGGCATCTAGCCATATTCACGAGCTACATATTGTTGAATCACCATTCTCTAGGATTGTAAAGATATTTCACCCCTTTGGATCAAGAGCACGCGTCGCCTTAACCGCTGTCGTAGTTGTTTCTGCCTTTATAATTGGTGTTTATCTCACAATTCCTTCCATAAAAGTCAAAATGGCTAGCTTGCAGGCCAGTATCCCCGCCAGCTTGCCCAAATACCAGCCTGCCGGTTTTGGAATTTACGGACCAATCAAGGCAGAACCAGGCAAAGTTATCGTCAACTACAAATCAAACACTGACAGTGGCAACTATAGGATAACTCAACAAGCCAGTGACTGGTCCAGCCAATCACTGCTCAACAACCAAGTCCTTGCTACAGCCAAACCATTTCAGACATATCAGCAAAATGGCAAAACAGTTTACGTCTATGACAACAACAAGGCAGTTTGGGTTGATGCTGGCATTCTCTACAGCATAGAAGGCGATACTAACCTTGATGCAGACCAACTCCTCAAAATCGCCGAAAGCCTATAGAGCACCGATCTGTTATAATTACCTTTAATGAGTAATGTTAAGACTAGATTTGCGCCAAGTCCCACCGGGTTTTTACACGTCGGTGGGGTTCGCACTGCACTTTTTGCGTGGCTGGTTGCCAAACAATCTGGGGGTAAATTTATCTTGCGAATCGAAGATACAGACCAAGCGCGCGAGGTGCAGGGCAGTGTCGAACATATTCAAGAAAGCCTGCAGTGGCTGGGGCTGGAATGGGACGAAGAAACGTATTTTCAGAGCAAGCGCCTAGATATCTATAAGAAATGGGCAGACAAATTAAGAGAAAGTGGGCGAGCATACGCCGACCCATATACACCTGAGCAAGTTCAAGAATTTCGTGAACAAGCCAAACGTGATAAACAACCATTTCTATACCGCAATCACCGCCCCGATCCGCCAGCTGGCGGGCCACCGATCTGGGATGGCTCTCAGCCACTCCGCCTCAAATCAAACCCTAAAGGATACAGTTGGCACGACGAAGTCATGGGAGATCTTCATAGCGGAGAAGAAGTTATTGATGATTTTATTTTAATCAAATCTGATGGTTTCCCAACCTACAATTTCTGCCATATTATTGACGACCACGAGATGGAGGTTACTCATGTTATCCGTGGTCAGGAATTCTTGGCAAGCATACCAAAATATTTGAATCTATACGAAGCTCTGGCTATTAAACCTCCTATTATGGCAACAATGCCACACATTATGAGCGAGATGGGCAATAAAAAGCTTAGCAAGCGAGATGGGGCAAAGGATATTTTGGATTATAGGGATGAGGGATACTTACCAGAAGCTATGATCAACTTTCTCACTACACTAGGTTGGAATGATGGGACAGAGCAAGAGATATTTGCCGTTGATGAACTTATCAAGAAATTCGATATTTCGAAAATCCAAAAGAGTGGGGCACAGTTCGACGAGCGGCGTCTGCTCTGGCTTAACGGCGCACATATCCGTAAATTATCTTTGGATGATCTGTATGAGAAAGTTGCTCCGTTCTGGCCAGAAGAGGCTAAAAACGCAGATGAATCATATAAAAAACGCGTGCTGACTCTGGTCCAAGAACGGCTCAAATTCTTTGCAGAACTGCCTGAGCTAACACGATTTTTCTTTATCGATTTGCCAATTAATCCAGAACTTATAAGCACCCACAAACAACTTAAAAATTACGAACACTCGCGGCTAAAAGAACTTCTGGAGACAACGCTGGAGTCTCTACAGCAAAGTGATTTCTCGGCAGATGATCTAAAAGAACGCCTCAATAAATTATTAGAGTTGACCGACGAAAAACCAGTTGCGCTCTTTAGCCTGATCCGCATAGCCACCACCCAAGCACCAGCCAGCCCCGAACTCACAGGATCTCTCCACACCCTCGGCAAAGACAAGAGCCTATCTAGAATCAATAGCCAGCTCGCAAATTTCTAAGCCTGCCCAGGCTATGAAGGTTATGTTTTACATACTATACAATGTATAGTATAGTATTACAAATGGAACGTCCCGCTCAAGACTATACTGTATTAGATATGAAAGCAATTCACAGCGAAGCCTTTTTGGACAATGCCGTATTCGACATAGTTAAGGCCGTGCTCGACAACGCAGGCATTAATGACCCAGAAGCATATCGTGAAAATGCTAACCAAGAGGTGTTAGACTGGTTTGCTGCAAAGGGGGATGATAAGCCAGACATGAACTTAGGAGAATCGACCGAAGTCTTAGCAATTTTTAGGGACTTCAAGACGCTGTTTGGCAAAAATTCTTTAAGTCTAACATTGGATAATGACGGAGAGGTTGATAAACGAGTTAGCTACTACTTTATGTCACATGCTGTGTCATCAGCAATGCTAGAAGCAACCAATTTTGATGACGCAGATTCGGTTGTGTGTTTACTCAAGAGACAAGCAAGTCTAGACAGAAACCTCCGCCTTGCGATTAACCTCAATAGCATCGTTCAGGCAAGAATATCTGACAAGGTGCTTGAGGAAATTCTCCGCAGCAAAGACTTCAACGTCGGCGGCTTGGCCGTCAACACAATGTATAAGGACAGACTATCCATTGACGAAAAAATTATCCTATTTCACAAGCTACGCAGGGCGCGCCAAGATCCAGAAAATCACGCAACTGATGGCCATAACGAAATAGGAGAGAGCGGCTTAGTCAAAGACCTTGTTGAAAGCAATCAGCTCGAGTATTTATATGGATTAGTACTCACTGACCAAATAAACCCTGGTTATATTAAGGAGCACTACTCTGAAGTAGGCGACGACTATTTAATACCTTTTTTGAAGCTTGAGACCGACACAAGCAACATAGAGTCAGGACTTAGATATATCGACGATCCGAGAGTACTAAGACAATTAGCCGAGGAGGCTAGCAGCTTCACCCGTCTTAGCGAAGAAAGCGCCAGTGAGTTTGCATACGAAGCTAACCAGCTTGCTACAGCCATAGAATCCGAGCCCATCCTTGCCGAAGTTGCACCGCTAAACGAAGGTGAGGAGAACAAATTCGTCGTCGCTGTGGACACCAGTTCTGGCGAACCAAAGATTGTTATTGCATGGTCAAACACTAAGGATTACTTCCGTCACAAGGAGATACTGAGTCAGTATTGTCAGCAAAACGACACCCCAAGAATCTCAATCGACAACAGCCTTGTTAGTGGCGGCCATCTGGCCGTCCAGACAGCCAATGGCAATACCCAAGTTACCTTCAGCTCAGCAAGCGGCGATTACGGTCGTTACAACCCTCAGCTGCTACAACGATACTCACAAAAAATAGGAGCAGCTCTAGCCAAATCACTGGACGCAGAACGATTAACATTTTCTTTCGTCTAACACTGGCGAATTAGCTTAAGCGTTGTTATGATAGGTCTATGGGCAACGAAGCAGGCAGCTTCCTTACACCAGTCGAGGTAGCCACCGTCGAAACACCAAAAGAACAGCCAGCCCGGAACTAGCCCCAACTCTCTACACCCTTGGAAAAAAAAGTAATCACCCGAATGAACCAACAGATCAAAGCTCTGTAGCGCTATATTTACATCTCTTTAGGCTTATGCTAAAATACTATTTAGTTAAATTGATAAAATAAAAATATGGATAGAGATATATTCAAAACAAACCAACCGCAAAATGGCGTCCAGCCTCAAATTATTGTTGGTCAAAAAAAGGCAAAAAGGAGGATCAAACTCTTGCCGGACGACCCTAAAAAAAGAAAAATCACCATTGTAGCAATAATTTTAGGTCTGATTATAGGGTGTGGTCTTATTTGGTATTTCTTTATTAAGGCTGATCCGCCAAAACAATCAGCGGCACCTGCTCCTGTAGTAAAAGCTCCGCCAAAACCAACCACTGAAGCTTCACGTCTGACAGGCATCCAAATTCCAATAGGGGGTAACGCACGGCCAATTACCTCAATCCAGATAGAGAACAGTCCAGACTCACGACCGCAATCAGGACTCAAAGACGCCGGAGTTATATTTGAGGCAATTGCCGAGGGAGGAATAACACGGTTTAACGCGTCTTTTATGGAAACCCAACCTGACTATATTGGCCCAGTACGTTCAGTAAGACCTTATTATGTCGACCTAGTCGCACCATTTGACCCAATATTTGTCCACGCAGGGGGCAGTGGTGACGGGCTGGCTGAGCTACGAAATGTCGGTCTCAAAGATCTAGACCATGGAGCCAACGGTGCCGCTTTCCGAAGAGTCAGTGACCGATATGCACCGCACAACCTCTACACTTCTACTGCAGATCTTGACAAAGCAGCCGCAGGCAGGGGATATACCACGAGCAATGCCGTCGGGTTCGGCAGAAAAGCCAAAGAAGCACCAAGCCCTACGCCAAACGCCCATGCCGTAGATTTTAATCTTTCCGGATTTTTGTATAACCCGCACTTTGACTATAGCGCTCCAACAAACTCTTATCTACGGAGCCAAGCAGGGAAACCACATACGGACCTGAGGTCTGGGGCTCAGCTTAGTCCAAAAGTAGTGATTGCTATTGTTACTGACTATTCAACTCAAGGTATTTACTCTGTTTATCGCACGACTGGCACAGGTACAGTCTATATCTTCCAAGATGGCACAGTCACCCAAGGTATATGGACAAAATCAGCCATCAAGTCCCAGTTTGTCTTCACAGATGCAGCTGGCAAGCCCATACAGCTAAACCCAGGTCAGACATGGGTAACAATGGTTGGCAGTCTTGATTCGGTTAAGATCACTCCTTAAAATCATGGACAAAGGACATCTAAAACAATTTACAAATAAAACGCAAAATCTTATATTCATCTCTTTTTTGTTTGTTGCTGGAATATCTATTTCGCTAATCATTGGTCTTGGCTACTACACCAATATTTCTTTTATAGCAATATTGGCTTTAGTAGTTGCAGTTGTGACAGTGACCAGTCTATTGCTCAGCATAAAATTAAATTCAATCACTACCAAACCACTTAGTCTAGTTGCAAATGCTATATACCACCTTGAGCCTAACAACAACTTGACCACGCCGCCTAACTTAAAGCAAATAAACTTTGGTAGAGAACTGACTACAAATTTAGTCCGTCAAATATATGATCTAGCCAGCGCAAAAACAAGCTCTATCGCGCCAAACAAACAGACTGAACCAATCTTAGATTTAATAAAAATGCCAATAGTCGGTATCGATAGTGGTGGGGTCGTCATGTTAGCTAACTCCCAGGCAACACACCTATCAAACTCAGGAGAGTCAATTATAGGCAAAAAATTCAGCGAGGTATTCAACCTAGACGAATCCGACAACAAAGTCACTGAATGGTTGAAGCAAACAGCGTCTAGTCATGTAATCGATAACAAATCCTGGTCACGTGTTGGTCTAACAGGCAAAAACAGCGGCGATTACCAATATTATGACCTTTCTGCAAGCTACAGCCAACACAGCGCCTCTGGAACCGACACGTTGCTGTGCTTTTTTGACCAGTCAGATAAATATTCAAAAGATGATGATTCATTTAGCTTTATTGCTTTAGCGGTTCATGAGCTTCGCACACCATTGACCGTCTTAAGAGGTTACTCTGAAGTACTTGAAAAAGAAACAGCTAATAACGAAAATATTAGCTCTTATGTCAAAAAAATGAGAGCTTCTGTTGACAGTCTGGCTTTTTTTGTCAGTAATATTTTAAATGTTGCACGCTTTGACAAACAAGTTCTAAAATTAACGCTCAGCGAGACAGTGTGGCCAGAGCTATTAGAAAAAGTTGTTGCAGAAACAAAAATCCGGGCAGAGGTTTATGACAAAAAAATCAATATTGAAATTGCCGATAATCTGCCCACTGTCGGTGCAGACCCCATAACAATAACAGAAGTTTTGGTTAACCTAATCGATAACGCTATAAAGTACAGCACCAAAACCGACAGTGCTATCGATATTAGCGCACGGCTCAACGAAGAAGGAATGATAGAAACAACTGTCAAAGACTACGGGGAGGGAATCCCTGAATCTGTCATGCCTCATATTTTTGAAAAGTTTTCTAGAAATCACCGCAACAAAGTCCGCATAGCGGGGACTGGATTGGGACTGTACATCTGCAAAGCCATAGTTAGCGCTCATGATGGCACTATCTCCGCCAGAAGCACAGATGGCAAGGGAAGCGAACTATCATTTACCTTGCATCCATATAGCGCAGTGGCTAGCCAAAACACTAGCGATCAGTCTATAATAAGAACTGGACACGGTTGGATCAAAAACCACACATTAAACAGGAATTAATATTACAATGAAAAAAGTATTAATAGTTGAAGACGAAAAGTTTATAGGGGAGCTATACTCCCGCGCGCTCATTGATGGTGGCTACGAAGTAGTCATTGTAGAAACAGGGGACGAGGGTCTGACGCTGGCTTTAAATGGGGAATTCGATATCATACTGCTAGATATCATGGTCCCTGGTCTTTTGGGAATAGACTTTCTCAAAAAGATTAAACTAGAACATCCTGAAATCAAAAGCAAAATTATCATAACAACCAATTTAGAAAACAGTGAGGACACTAGAAAATCTATAGAAAAAGATGCCGACGGCTACCTGATCAAAGCCGAGGTATCACCAAGCGAACTTGTCACTTTCCTCGACCAAGTCGAAATCTAGATCAAATGTTGGATATTAGGATCATCGACAATTTCTTGGCAAGATATGCCACGAAGTTCGTCACAGGGGTCTCCAACATGGGGATCAAGTCGTGTAGCAAGTTCTTCTGAAACATTAACAACTCTCGATAGGGGTAGCCTCATTACAGAGCGATGATCTGCTGTAGGATCAGCAAGTCTACTGTCAGCATCATTTGGACCAAAAGGGGGTTTAACTTGGTCTGATGGTGTTGTCCTATCCAAGAATCTAGATGCTTCCATAATTATAAGAAAATAATAACACGATCTCCTGACTCCAGACAAGACAAAATTAGTGTAAAATTATGCTATGGACAACGTGAGAATTAACAAAGGTTTTCCCAACGCCAGCCTGGACGCAGAAACCACGCCACTTGATCTAAACAAGCTGCTCATCAAATCTTCTGTTAGTACATACCTATTTACCGTAGAGACAGATCAGTGGGAAAACGTAGAGATCTTCAAAAATGACATTGCCATAATTGACAGATCACTAAAGCCCAAAAAAGGAGAACTAATAGCAGTTGTGAGTGGCGACCAATTTCAATTGGCTAAGTTTAATAATCAGACCCAGCCGTGGGGTGTAGTAACTGCGACTATTCATCGCCATAGGGCTAAATAGTGCCGTCAAATAAATTGTTTGCACTGGTTGACTGTAATAATTTTTTTGTCAGTTGCGAGAGAATATTTCGACCGGAATTGGTTGGCAAACCCGTGATTGTCGCCAGCAGCAACGATGGATGTGCGGTTGCTAGAAGTAACGAGGTCAAGTCACTCGGCATACCTATGGGAGCCCCTGTGTTTAAATACAAAGAAATTATTGCCAGCAACAAAATAATAATATTTTCAGGGAACTTTCATCTTTACGGAGATATATCCCGGAGATTAACCCAGTTTTTGAGTCAACAAGCGCCAACAATAGAAGTGTACTCAATAGACGAATCATTTTTAGATTTATCAGATATGGTTATTCCTGACATAAAAAAATGGGCAGAAAATATAGTACAACGAATTTTTCGTGAGATTGGTGTGCCTGTATCAATTGGCATTGGACCAACCAAAACTCTAGCTAAACTCGCCAGTGAACTAGCCAAAAAAAATCCAAATAATAGTGGAGTCGTGGTGACCAGTGCTGGTGATCTTTCACTTGAGCAAGTAAAAGTCGAAGACATCTGGGGAATTGGTCGGATGAACGCGCCCAAATTTCGCGTAGCTGGTATAGATAACGCCCTGGACATTGCCAACAGTAATAGGACAAAGATCCGCAATATTGTGGGCTCTGTAATGGGAGAAAGATTATACTTAGAACTCAGCGGAATCGCTTGTTACTCAGTTGGCACTGAGACAAAACCTCAAAAAGTAATTAGTGCCACCAGAACGTTCGGACATGACACCAGCCAGGCATACATTGTTGAGTCCGCCTTAGCGGACCTTGCTGCCAGAGCCTGTCTCAATTTAAGAAAAGATGGACAGTTGACTGAGAGAGTAAGCATTTTTGTGTCATCAAACAGGTTTAAAAAAGGCTACTCAAAAATTTCAAGATCAGTTCGCCTGGATTACCCATCAGCAAACAGTGGCCAAATTATATCTTTGGCAAATAATCTTTTTTCTCAAATATACAATCCAAAAACAAAATACCACCGTGCGGGAGTAATACTTTCAGAACTTAGCCCAGAAAATAATTCTCTACAAGTCAACCTTTTTGACGCACAAGCCTCAATAAAACAAATGTCCAACAACAGTTTGATGAAAGATGTCGACACAATTAACAAACGCTTTGGCAGAGGAAAAATTCACTACGCGACTCAAGACAACTCGAAAGATTGGCTACCGCGTAAGAAAGACGCTAGCCCTGCATACACTACTCATTGGGAAGAGTTACCAAAAATACACTAGACAAAATAATCTATGTAACCATAAGAAGTTCTACTGTATAATAAATAGATCATGATAGAAGCTGTCGATAAAAGGTGGTATATCGGCTACAGTTGGTGGATCACTCTTAACGCTATTATTGTTATAGTCTTGTCGCTATGCGCGATGTTTGTCCCTAGCTTAAGCTACATGTCTGGCAAATGGGGAATGACTCTTGTGGCTCTGTTGCTTGCGACTATAACTATTCTCTATCGACTAGTACTGTACAACAAATTAGAGAGAAGTAGTGGGCTCAATTTTGCTACGTTTATTTATTCTTTGCTACAACTCGCTAATCTCATCCACTTAATCAATGTAACTGGCTGGTCTCACTCTTGGTATTTCTCGATCTATTTAGTTATGTGTTTCTTCTGCGGTATGATTGGGCTCTTTCCAACTGTTGGAGCAGTTCTAATAACAACTATCTACATGATTATTATGTCCCCGCAATTATTATCCGCTGGCGGTTTTGATTGGCTTGCGGTTGGGGCAATTGCTCTTAGTTACATTGCCTGTATAATGTCATATTTTGCTTGGAGAAATCAGTATATTGATCAAGAAAGCCAAAAAATCGTTAATCTCAAGGGAGAAATAATAGGAAAAGAGAAGCAAGCCGAAATGCTGATCCAATCTATTGCTGACGGTATAATCGTTATCGATAACAAGGGGGATGTAACCCTTATCAATAAAAAGGCTTGTGAAATAGTTGGTTGGCCAAAACAAGAAGCCCTGGGGTTTGATGGTGTAGCAGTGCTTAATATTATGCAGGATAATAACTCTCTCAAAAGTATTCAATTTACAGATCACCCATTTAGAAAAGTTTTGTCCAGCGCTAATAACTACAGCGCTACTGTTGAGGTGCTTAATCGAGACAACACTAAGCGCTACGTATCATTGGTTATCTCACCGGTTGTTTCTCCTCAACACAATAGCGTCATTGGAGCTATTGCTGTGCTTCGTGACGTTTCCGATGAAAAGAAACAAGAGCAACAAAGAGCAGAATTTATATCAACTGCCAGTCATGAAATGCGCACCCCAGTTGCCGCTATCGAAGGTTATCTTGCTCTAGCGATGAATGATAAAGTTAGCAGCATAGACGCAAAAGCCCGTGAGTATCTTGATAAAGCCCACGCAAGCACACAGCATCTTGGTAAATTATTTCAAGACTTATTAACCAGCGCCAAAGCAGAAGACGGTCGTTTAACTAGTCACCCTGTCCCAGTAGAAATGAGAGATTACATCGAAAAACTCAGTCAAGATCTACAATTTTCTGCACAAAAAAAGGGGTTAGAGGTAGAGCTAATTATCAACACTCCCCATAACACGACAACTGACGCGACTACCACTGCCAACCTTCAAAGCGTTGCGCCCGTTTATTTTGCATTGATAGACCCAGACCGAATCCGAGAAGTTATTACTAATGTATTCGACAATGCCACCAAATATACCGATTCTGGAAAAATTAGCATTGGTCTGTCAGGTGATGACAAAATTATTCAGATATTCGTTAAAGATACAGGACCGGGTATACCAAAAGAAGACATAAAACACCTATTCCAGAAGTTTTATAGAGTCGATAACACAGCAACACGAACAGTAGGCGGCACAGGGTTGGGGCTCTTTATTTGTCAAAAAATAGTTGAACTATATGGTGGGACTATCTGGGCAGAAAGCACACTTAATGTAGGCAGTACATTTTTTATTAACCTACCAAGGCTAAGCAACGAACAAGCCCAGAAAGAAATTAACAAACAAGATTTATCCATAGATTCGAACTTGTCAGGGGTTGCAAAATAACATAATGTGGTACAATAACCTTAAGTATTATGTTAACGAAAAAAGTGGGCTAAACATATGACAAAGATAATGCTAGTCGAAGACGACAATAACCTTAGGGAGATATACGGGGCAAGACTGTCTGCCGAAGGATACGAAATAGTTTTTGCACAGGACGGCGAAGAAGCTCTCGCTTTGGCAGTCAAAGAAAAACCAGAGCTTATTGTATCTGACGTGATGATGCCAAAAATTAGCGGATTTGATATGCTTGATATTCTCCGTAACGCTCCGGAAACTCGAAGTACCAAAGTCATTATGATGACTGCCTTGTCACAAGAAGAAGACAAAGAACGTGCTAAAAAATTGGGCGCTGACAAATATCTAGTCAAGTCACAGGTAACTTTAGAAGATGTAGTAAAAGCCGTCAAAAGCGTGCTCGGAGATGAAGGCCCTACGACCGAAGCAGCCGCGACGCCTCTTAAACCCAATCTGGTTGAAAACCAATCGCCAATAACTGAAAGCCCAGCGTTGCCACCTAACGCACCACCGATTGAACCTGTCGTAAATGACCAGCCAACGCAAGAACCAGTGACACAAGAAGCGTCACCCCAGCAGTCAAACAGCCAACCAAATGCAGACCCTGACGCTTCACAAACAGCTCAAACAACTAGTGAAGATGCACCTATCACGCAGACACCTTCAACTGCTGAATCAATAGCTTCAGAAACACTTACTCCGCCGGTTGCAGATCCACCTCCGACTCAACAAATTTCTGTGACTACAGATGACCAACAAACAACAGATGCTACCGCTGGGGACCCAGGCGCATCGGTACTTGCTACGCCGACTGTACCCATAACTGTCACATTACCTGATGACAGTACTCCCCCGGAAGGTGACAATGACACCCTATTGCAAACTAATAGAGGACAATCAACAGATGATAATACCCAACCTCCTTCGTTGCCTCCATCAGATGACCCTGTTGCTGCTAGCGATGAGCCAGTAGAACCAGTAGTCGCAAAACCTTCGCTTGGGGATGATTCTTCTACCACTCCTGTAGAGCCTTCTATTGGGCCCAACCTCAGCGAGGCGCTTGAAGATGTAAAAAACGAACTACATGAAGATATTAATTCTCTTGGGAATAATGAAACTGCAGCGCCAACAGCACCACCAGTGACGGATATGGCTTCAGCTCCTTCTAACTCCGATGATCAACCAAAAATCGAAGAGCCCACCAATGCTGACCCCCCGGAAGCAACACCAGATTCATCTGCAGCAATATCAAACGGAGTTCCTGGTCCTACCATCATCCAACCTACAACGGCTTTGCCAGATCCCTCACCAGAACCAACACCTGAACCCCCAAGCAATACTGGTGGAATAGTAGAAGATCAAAATGGGAAAAAAGTTATAAACCCAATCAATGATCTCAACTCAAAACCAGATCTCAACAAGCTCCTAGCAGAAGAACAAGCAAAAGCTGGACTCGAAAAACCACCTATCAATTCAGTAATCTCCCCAGCCAATTCAACAGAACAAGCCACACCGCCAAGTAACACACCGATTATAATTAACTCTGATATCCAACCCGTGCCTGCACCAGACCCAAATAATAATATTGCACTTTGAGCCAAATACGTCTAAACAAATATGTCGCCAGCAGAACTGGTTTGTCGCGCCGATATGTTGATTATCTTCTAAGCAGGGGATTGATTACTATCAACAACGACTTAGCCGAATTAGGACAAAAGCTGTCAAGTGGAGACCAAATAGATTTTTCTGACCCAGAGACAAATCAACATCATTCATTGCTTGTAAATACAGATGAGAAACAGCAACCAATAACTATCTTACTGAACAAACCAGCAGGTTATGTTTGCAGCAGAGACGGACAGGGTAGCCCGACAGTTTATGAGCTTTTACCAGAAGATTATTTATCTCTTAAAGTCGCTGGCAGACTAGATAAAGACTCTTCAGGACTCGTACTTCTGAGCAACGATGGGGAACTGATAAATGAGTTAACTCACCCTAAATATCAAAAAACCAAAGTGTATGAGGTGTTGCTAGATAGACCGCTACAGCCGCTCCATCAACAAATGATCAACGACAAGGGGATATCTCTTGAAGATGGCTTGAGTAAATTTATCGTAGAAAATATGGATGACACAAGGAAAAAATTTCAAATTACTATGAAAGAGGGAAGAAACCGCCAAATCCGCCGAACCTTCGAAGCCCTAAATTACCAAGTAATCAAACTCCACCGCACCAAGCTCGGCAACTACGACATAAACCAACTTTCTAAGAATGTTTACGCACGCGTGTAAAATCATTCAACATGTACAGATTACAACATCTGTGATATAATTACCTTTAAATAATGAGTTCATCAAATATACCTATTGTAGCTATTGTCGGACGCGCCAATGTTGGCAAATCCAGTTTATTTAATTCCGTGCTTCGGCGGAACGAGGCTATTACTGCCAGAGAGGCAGGGACAACCCGCGATAGCGTTTGGACCAGATCAACTCACGACGACCACAGCTTTTGGTTGATTGACACTGCCGGCATGAAAGATGCCGAGGATGAATTCGAATTTACTATCCAGGAACAGATCATTCAAGCCGCAGATAGTGCAGACATTATTTGGGTAGTCATAGAAGCCGACGCGGGAATCAGTGAAGAAGACCGCAGAGTTGCAAAGCTCGCCCTCAAAAGCAAAAAGACAGTCTACCTGGTCGTCAACAAAATAGACAAAGTCAAAAAACCAGACCTTGAAATTTACAAAAAATTTGGGATCAAGGAAATATTCTATACAACCGCTAGTCAAAACCGAGGAATTAGAGAACTGCTAGACCGACTCATAATCGACGTCCCCCAAAAATCATACGCAGTAGATCCAAACTCGATCATCGTTAGCTTGATCGGACGCCCCAACGTTGGCAAAAGCGCACTCTTTAACTCCCTCGCCAAAAAGCAACAGGCGATTGTGTCAGGCAGAGCAGGAACAACCCGTGACACCAATAAACTTGACATCAAATACAATCAAAAAACAATTAAACTCATCGATACGGCTGGGATCCGCCGAAGTGGGAAGATAGAGACAGGTGTTGAAAAATTCAGTGTTATTCGATCAATTTCTGCTATCGAACAATCTGACATTTGTTTACTTTTAATGGACGCCAACGAGCTTAATTCTGCACTCGATCAAAAACTAGCCGGTATGATCAAAGAGGCAGGCAAGGGCTTAGTGCTGGTCGTTGCCAAGTGGGACTCGCTAGACAAAGATGCCTACACCCGCGACAGCCTTGCCCCACAAATTTCTAACACATTTGATTTTGTGCCATGGGCTCCACTTATTTTCACCAGTAGTATCACGGGGCAAAACGTCACCAAAATATTTGACCTAGTTCTTGAAATTCACGCCAATCGTCAAAAGGCAATCAAAACACGCGACCTGAATAACTGGCTCGCCAAATGTATTAACATGCATCCGCCGGCAGGACTTAAAAATCGCAACCCCAAACTCAACTACATGGTACATGAAGAAGGCAACCCCACGCCCAGCTTCAAGATATTTGGCTCTCACACCAAATTCCTACACTGGAGCTACAAAAGATATTTAGAAAAGCGCTTCCGTGAGCAGTACGGCTACCAAGGCACCGCCATAAAATTCTGGTTCATAGAGCGAACTGACCGCCACAAACCCCCAAAACCCTCAAATGATTAATTACTAAATAAATTTGTTATACTAAATATCAATGAGTTTGATACAAAAAATGCCACAAACAAATTTCTTATCCACTCTTTACAATATTCGACAGACTGAACGAACCATCCTAATTGTTGGGCTAGGCAATGTTGGGACAAAGTACGACATTACTAGGCATAACTTTGGTTTTATTTGCCTAGACGGACTGGTAGCTACCGCGAAAAAGAAGTGGAAAAAGGATTCGCGTTCATCGAGCCTAATCTGCGAACTTAGCATAGACGGCAAAAAAGCAATACTGGCAAAGCCACAAACATTTATGAATCTCAGCGGGGAAGCAGTCCAAAAAATCAAAGCATTTTACAAAATTGAGAACAAAGATATTGTGGTGATTCATGACGAGCTAGATATTGACTTTGGTATTATCCGCACAAGATCAGGTGGCGGCAGTGCTGGGCACAATGGCATCAAATCAATCATCCAACATATTGGCGAAGATTTCGGTAGAGTTCGCTTGGGTATTGGACCTGTCGCACCCAAGCAGATAGACCCCACTGATTTTGTTCTCCAAAAATTTATCAAAGAACAACAAAATCAGCTGCCAAAAGCAGTTAATGCAACCACAGAGATCATAAAAGATTTTGCCAACTCAGAGTCTGCCATACCCCAAGACACCCGCAACTTTTTAATATAATTAAAGAGCGGTATAGCAAGTTTGCCAATGGGGTGCTACAATGAAACTTTATGTCATTTTCAGGAGAATCATACATACACAGCCAACAAAAGCGTGCTCTTGAGCTATCTCTCTTAGGCTCCGGGGCTCTATCTATCGGCGGTTTGGCGATCGTATCAGCAGTTGCACTTAAACTTTCTAATCCGGGCGAACCACTCATTATCCAGACAGAAAGAGGGCTTATACCAGGGCAGACATACCAATCCCCAAAATTTGGCAACCCGGATAGCGACCAAGTAGTACATAGATTCTTAGCAAAAACCATGCTTGATGAAATTCCTCAACTAGCAGAAGTAGCATCTGGGAAAATGACATTATTTGGACCAAGAGCAGATAAGCCAAGTCATGTGGAAGCACTTTTTGAATCTCTAGCGGACGACGAGCTAAAAACAAAGTGGCTAGAAGTTAAAAGAAAACAAAAACCTGGCCTAATAAGTAGCTATTCCGTATATTCACATAGTAATAACGTTGATGGTATCCCAGAATATATAAGAGAACAATTAGATAGAGACATTATTTCTGGAGCAGAGAGACGAGCAATTCTAGACATCCATGATTTTCACCATGCCAGCACAAGACACGATTTGAGTCTACTAAGGAACGCTTTTCATATGGCTAAGACTAATTATAGAGTTCTATCGGCAAGCTTAAATTCCTGATGGAATTCGACTACACTCAAAAAGCACAAGACGAAGAAAACAAAAGACTCGCACAGTAACATAGATTGCAAATATCATTTTTGATACACGTGTATAAGAAATGATATTTTTTATATTTACGGAACGAGCAAGGATTACACTCCTGATGGAGTTCGGATGTATTCGAAAAGAGAGTATAAGCGGAGTGCAACCCAAGAAACTGAAAGTTTCCTGGAGTGTAACGCTCTCTTTTTGAATATAGCCGAACTCTACAGGCGGCGGATATCACTAATTTTTTTCAAGACATTCACACTTGAAGCTAGAATGGATTTTCTCTTTGCGAATTAATTGTGAGTTAACTTTTTTGTTACTTGTTCACAAAAAATTTACACATTGGAGAGGGAGGATCCACCGAGAAATCTATTGATTTCCCGGAAGCTAAGGAGGGAGAAACCTCATTGGTTTTCCCTCCTTAAATAATAAAAAGTCTTCAGTGGGGGTGGGCACCGCTGAAGACTTATTTCAGGACACGAAACCCGGGGGCCACGCGTCCAATCCACCCTTCAACCCACCCGTGAAACGTCGAATACAGTCTCGCAGATAGATATTCGCGCATCCGAACTAGTCGGAGTACTGTATACTCACTAAAAGGTTAAAGGGATTAGTATGTTTTAGAGCCACTTATCTTTGAAGGATAAGTGATAAAATGTATTAGAGGGTAATAACACAACTTAATACTCTAAAACAATCTAACATTGGGTATGAAATGTGCTTAAGGCCTTAGAAGACCTTACTAATTGCTATTCTAGCAAAAATGTTTCATTATGTCAATACTTTAATATTATTTTGTAATTTATGCAAAAAGATAATTCTATAACCATAAGCAGAAAAGAAATTGCCAAGTTTGGTTATTTGCAGCATGTTCTTCCTAAAGTTGAACAACTTTACCTCCGTTCAGGGTCTCAAGATATCAACGCTATCTTGCGCCAACCTAGATTGGCCATTGTCGGTTCCAGAAAAGTGAGTGATTACGGCCAAGCAGTTACTAAAAAGCTATCTTATGACCTTGCCAAAGCCGGCATCACAATAGTTAGTGGTTTGGCGCTTGGTGTTGATAGCTTGGGTCATAGAGGCGCTATAGAGGCCGGTGGACAAACAATAGCTGTGCTACCTTGTGGGATTAATACTGTCTACCCTAGGTCTCACACAGGGATAGCCAGGCAAATTATCGACTCTAATCCACTGAGCGCTCTTATCAGTGAGTACGGGGGGGATATGTTACCGGCAAACTACCATTTTTTGGCTCGTAACCGAATTATTGCAAGCATGAGTGACGCAGTGCTAATTACAGAGGCGGCTATCCGTAGTGGCAGTCTTTCTACCGCAAACCACGCTCTAGAGCTTGGCATACCTGTTATGGCGGTTCCGGGACCAATAGATAGCCCCACCAGCCAAGGCACCAACAACCTCATCAAAGCAGGGGCGCATTTAGTCACCAATCCTCAGGACGTCTTGGCAATTATGGATATTCAACCAGCCACAAACACAGTCCACGCGTACCAACCAGATAATGATGTCGAGGCCCAGATTATCGAACTTATCGACTCAAATCTAAAAACCAGCAACGAGATAATACAAAACAGTCAATGCACCCCCGAACAAATTCACCAAAGCCTAACTATACTGGAAATAAAGGGGGTTATACGGAGTAATGACTACCGCACTTGGCATCTTATATAATAATGGTTATACTACTTGGATATAATGACAAAAATGAATCTAGTTATAGTAGAAAGCCCAGCCAAGGCTAAAACCATAGAGAAATTCCTAGGCAAAGATTACTCAGTAATGAGTAGTTTTGGTCATATTCGTGATTTGCCAAAAAAGAACCTCGGTATTGATAAAGACAACAACTTTGAGCCAAGTTACGAAATCAGCCAAGACAAGAAAAAAATTGTCAGTGATTTAAAAAAAGTTGCCAAAACTGCAGACGCCGTTTGGCTGGCAAGCGATGAAGACCGCGAAGGAGAGGCAATAGCCTGGCATCTATGCCACGCTCTTGATTTGGATCCTAAAACTACCAAAAGAATTGTTTTTCACGAAATTACCAAATCAGCTATTGATAAAGCAGTAGCAAACCCTAGAAATGTCGACGTTGATTTAGTAAATGCCCAGCAAGCACGCAGAGTTCTGGATCGTCTTGTTGGCTATGAATTGTCGCCTGTTCTTTGGCGAAAAGTTTCAGGCGGGCTCAGTGCAGGACGCGTTCAATCTGTCGCCGTGCGCCTAATTGTAGACAAAGAAAACGAAATTAAAAAACATGTATCCACAAAATCGTTTAAAGTAACTGGCAAACTTTCTAAAGATTCTGTAGATTTTGATGTAAAACTTGACAGTGACCTACCGGATGAAAAAACAACCAGAGGTTTCTTTGAAAATATTAAATCCAGCACACTAACGGTATCCAAAGTAGAAAAAAAAGAAGGCAAACGCACCCCAAGTGCGCCATTCATTACTAGTACGTTGCAACAAGAGGCCGGCAATCGTTTAGGCTACAGCTTGAAACAAACCATGGGCTTAGCCCAAAGATTATACGAATCTGGGCATATTACATATATGCGTACCGATAGCACCAATTTATCAGGCGAGGCTATAGCAAAAATCACCAACTATGTGCAACAACAATATGGCGACAAATACATCAAAGTTAGACAATTTAAAACAAAAAACCAAAACGCACAAGAAGCCCATGAAGCCATCCGACCAACGAATATTACTAACTTGTCTCCCACCTCTGACCAAGCCCAAAACAAATTGTATAGTTTAATCTGGCAAAGAGCTGTCGCATCACAAATGTCAGAGGCGATTGTAGATAAAACAAAAGTAACTATTACCCCTAGTGGGGCAGAGCACTCTTTCATAGCAGAGGAGGAAATTCTTAAATTTGATGGATTTTTGGTTATTTCTGGTGGTCCAAAAAACGACGCTACACTGCCAAACCTCAAAGAAGGCGATAGCCCCTCTCTTATTATTGCTGAAGCCCGCGAATCATACACAAAAAGCCCAGCTCGGTACACAGAGCCCAGCCTTGTTAAAAAACTTGAAGAACTCGGTATCGGCAGACCAAGTACTTACGCACCAACCATCTCAACAGTACAAACCAGAGGATATGTAGAAAAGGGCAATGTTGAGGGAGAAAGTAAGCAAACCCTAGTCATTACACTAAACTCTGCAGGCAAAATTACAGATACGACAGAAGAAAGCCTGCTGGGACAGGAAAAGAACAAGTTGTTGCCAACCCACCTTGCAACAATGGTCAATGATTTCTTGGAAAAATATTTTGAGATGATTGTTGACTATAATTTTACTGCTAAATCAGAAGAACAGCTTGACCTCGTTGCAGAAGGTAAAGAAAAGTGGCAAACCATGATAGATGACTTTTATAAGAAGTTTCACCCTTTAATCGTGGCCAGTGATGTGGCTAGTCGCCAAGAAACTTCTCAGGCCAAACTAATTGGTCTTGACCCAAAAAACAAAAAACCTATTTATGCCCGATTTGGTAGATTTGGGCCTATGATCCAAAGAGGAGAAACAGAGGATAAATCCACCAAGCCCGATTTTGCACCTTTGCCTTCTGGCAAAACTATCGACAACGTCACCTTAGAAGATGCACTCGTCATGTTCCAACTACCTCGTTTGCTCGGAAAAACGAATGATGGAGAAGAAATTAAAGCAAATCTGGGGAGATTTGGACCTTATGTCCAAGTAGGAAAGAAGTTCGTGTCTATCAAACCTCTTGACCCATTCACTATTACCCTAGAAGAAGCGCTAGCCATTATAGAGGAAAAATCAAAAGAATCCGCAAAAAAGGTAATTCAAGAATTCCCAAAGGGTTTATCTATACTTAATGGCCCTTATGGCCCATATGTGACCGACGGCAAAAAAAATGCTCCAATAGCCAAGTCTACGGACCCGAAAAATCTCAGTTTAACAGAGGCAAAAGAGATATTAGACACCTATAAACCAAAACCGCGCCGAAAAAGTTTCAAAAAATAGAAAATATATTGGCAACAATCGTTAAAATAGTGTTACAATATGGTAGCAAGATAAGTACTTTCAAAATATGGCAAATATATTTGACACATAAATATATTAGTGATATAGTAACAACAGTTTATTGTTCAGGTGGAGAACAGTTGAAAGAAGGACATACATGAGAGAAGAAACCATCGAAAAATACACAAATGCAGTGTTAGGTGTTATCGATAAAGAGCGTGAGAGAGAGATAATTGCTCGTAGATATGGTCTTTTCGAAAGAAAAGAGACTTTAGAACAGATAGGTGAGCTTCTGGGCATAACCCGTGAAAGAGTTAGACAACTTGAAAAATCAGTAGTGGCCAAGCTTAAAGAAACAGCAAACAAGGGTGAAATTGCTGCAGTACTGGCAGCTCAGGAGACACTACTTGATAAAATTACCGAAAACGGCAATGTCATGCGAACTCTTGATCTGTCTTCAACCTTAACGGGGGAAAAGAAGCCAAATCGCCTTGTTGTATCTCGAATAGCATTTTTAGCTGATATGTGTCCAAAACTTGAGCTAATGGGAGATAATGACAATTTCCACCAAACTATTACGGTAAAAAAACACAGCCCGGCACAATACGTAGAAGAAAATGTTGCCAAAATCATAGAAGCAATCAAAGAATTTGGCAAACCTCATCCTGTAGAAAAAATTGCTGTAGCAGTAGGGCATTCTGACCCCAAACACACAGCCGCACTATCAAGCACCTCAAAACATCTTGCAACCCTAAGCGGGAAGTGGGGACTGATCAAATGGCCTACAGTTAATCCAAAAAATATTCGCGATAAAATCTATGTGATTCTCAAAGAGAAGGGAAGCCACATGCATTTTAACGAAATAGCCAAAGCTATTAAGGGCTCAGAGTTCAAGAGAAAAGACGTCACAACTCAGGCGATTCATAACGAACTGATCAAAGATGGACGATTTGTTCTCATCGGCAGGGGGCTATACGCTCTCAAAGAATGGGGCTACAAAAAAGGAACTGTCTCTGACATCATTGCTGACATTTTGAAAAAAGCTAACAAACCTCTCCACCGCGACGAAATAGTCAAAGAAGTTCTCAAAAACCGCTACGTCAAAGAAACAACTATTTTACTCAACCTTCAGAGCAAACCACAGTTCAAAAGAGTAGCCAAAGCCACCTACACCCTCGAAGAAGCCTAAAAACATTTTGAAACAATGAGGAATTTCAACAGACCCCCATCAGATTCAAGAAAATATCAAAGTGCTACCCCTGTGGCATTGTTGGCTGTTTTTGCTCTCGCTATATCAGGCTGTGGAGAAGGAAAGGCGAGAAGCCATGATAATAATAAGTCTGGGAATAACACTCCGAAAAGTGTCACAGTTACTGATTCTAAACAGCCGCACGTCGAAGGGCAACCAGAAATAAGCGTAACTTATTACCCAAACGGCACTGCTATGTCTAAATTTGTAGGATTTTACGAAGATTATGAAGATAGCCCATGGCATAGTGCGGTAACTTTTTATTCGTGCGTCGGGAAAACGCATGGTGATCTGCTAACTGTTTCTACTAAAGCAGACTCTAGAGCTGGAGCCAGTAGCCAATTTGTTGAAGATGCCAAAATTTGTGCTGGTGACGGAAGAATAGTAGTCGGCGAACTTGATGGAGGGTGGACTAACTCTACCTCCTAAGGGCTACAATTGACTCACACATGTCAATTATATAATTTCAGAATGAACAAAATACGAACATGATAATTTGTGGTTAATTTTGCTCGGGAGGTCTCAGTGCCGTTAACTACAATATTAAAATAATTCAAATAAGTTAGTGGGGTGGTGGAGTGCATATAAAGAACCATGTGCAAATATTTAATTATTTACATAAATAACAGTAGAGAACACAAGTTACAACACCACACGGTCATACAAACATCATGTCGCACAATGTATATTTTGCGACATGCAATACATTTGTAAGGATACTACGCTTACCTCCCTGTAGGGGAGAACACAGTAGCTTTTGCTTTATTGTCCACCAACTTTTGATACGTGGAACTACTACTACGCACTTGGTACTAAATCAGCCATGATCGCTAACACTTCCCCTAAAAGCGGTATTTGCAAATATTTGCTTTTTGTATAAAAATATACTTTTATATAGTTTTCCACAGGCAGATTTGCTTTTTTCCCAATATATATTTTTATATTTGTTCCCCTGCTCTTTGCGGTAAAATTATATTTTTTTATGTTTATGGTGTCGACAAACTTGGGCAGTGCTACGCCCCCAAGCCTGATGACCGTAAATTTAATGTGAACAAAATACGAACATGAGAGGGAGTAGCGGAGGCATTAACGCTGACATTGGATATAAATATATTATGAAGTTATAAATAATTACTTGCTCATTATTTATAACTACTTTGGAGGTGGAGGATCACGAGACACTGCCCTATGGCAGGTCGAAGTCTAAGGAGGAGGAAACCTTACTGGGTTCTTCCTCCTTAAGGCTCTATTTAATATACGCGCGATCTGCTACTCTAACATCTATATACTCTGTTGGAGTCTGCCCTGACTTCTCTTTCGCTACCTCGAAAGTACCAAAACTAATCCTCGGATCCTCTTGCAGACTATACTTTACAAAATAATTAAAGCCCTTGTACTTGACATATAACTCTGTTGCGCCGTGTTCTATAGAAAGCCTCTCCACAACGTAATTTTTGGCTTTGCTTTGAGCCAGTATGTTGTCAATGTAATTGATATTATCAGTCAAAAGGGCCAAATCTCCCTTCTTGTACTCTCTGTTATCTCCATCAATAAGTGTAGCCAGCCCACTACTGGAATAGCTTTCTTCGACTACCCTGCCCCTGCTATCAATAAGATAGTTATTGCCTACACTTGATAAGACCAAAACTGGCTGAGAAATAATAATTTGAACATTAACTTCTCTGTTCATAAGAGAATAATTGTACGCAACCTTTTGAATCTCAGGAAAATCACTCTTTAACTTATTTGTAATCTTATCCTGATCAATCAGCCAAAAATTCTTGTTCAGCAGTGATAATTTTAGTTGATCATTGATGGTTCTTGTATAAGCA
>Ga0155608_11_pt3 | contig 95276 bp, 97 predicted proteins | sample RifCSPhighO2_12_FD_107265 | JGI IMG/M metagenome (GOLD analysis project Ga0155608, IMG submission 107265) | Candidatus Saccharibacteria bacterium RIFCSPHIGHO2_12_FULL_41_12
TATAGCGCACAAAATAAACACAACTGCAGAGGTCACAATAAACACTTTGGCGAGTTTTTTAAAGGCAGTAAATTTTGACTCATTTGGAAGTTTTGATTGTCGGTCTTGGTCGGTCTCACGACCGTACTGTCTGTCATTGTCTTTTCTGGCAGATCGGTAAGAATAAACCTGACTTTCGCCGGTGTTCAAATTTGGATTTCTCGGATTTATCTTCTTTTTCTTCTTAAACATTAGCTTCCTATAGTCTTTAGAATTTCAACAACTGCTTTAGCTGTACCCTCTGAGCTAAAAATACCGATATTCTTCTCAAGCTTTTTTCTGAGTGAGCTATCGTCGATTAGATTTTGAATCTGAGCCAAAATATCCGAAGCTAGTGCAGGAGATTCATTGATTACAAGTCCTGCTTGGTTCTTCTTCAACAGTTCAGCATTTTCCAACTGGTGTCCGCCAGTTAAGTAAGGGCTAGGCACCACGATAAGTGCTCTACCCAGCGTAGCAAATTCAGATATGGCAGTTGCTCCTGCCCTACTAACAACAATATCTGACGCAGCTCCGAAGTGGCTCATATTATCAATAAATTGAATTAGTTTAAGCCTATTATTTTTATGTTTGTAATAGTCCGTTTGACCCTCGCCTATTTGATGAATTATATAGAGTTTTTTGTTCTTCTCAAGAAGTTCTGGCACAATATCAGCAACTGCTCTATTGAGTCTATCCGCGCCAATGCTACCTCCGACAATCAGCAAAACAACGGCGTCCTGAGGTACGCCCAGGTCTTGTCTAAAACGAGTTTTTTCGCTTTGTGTGTATGGTTTAAAACTACTGGCTATTGGCACACCAGTTTTTCTGGTTTTTACATGGTCGTAACTCTTGCAATTATCGCTAAAAGCCAGCAGATTAAAACGAGCCCCACCGCCAATTATTTTATTTGTTAAACTAGGCTTTGTGTCCGAATCGTGGGTGACATACGGCACTCTCAAAAGTCTTGCTGCTAGTCCAAAAGGCAGTGACACAAACCCTCCTTTTACGAAGACTGCTTTTGGTCTATTCAACATAATTATCATAAGACTCTCGAAAAAACCGATCATAAACAGCACAATATCTCTTAGATTTAGTGCTGTCGTCTTAATATCTATAAGTTGCCTCCATAGGCTTACCCCGTAATAACGCCTAAATTTGCCCGCCCATATTTTTTTCACTCTAGGGTTTTTTATATTATTTGTAATAATTCTTACAAATTTACCACCTCTTTCAGTGACAAAGACGACCTGCGTACTAGGATCATCTTTTTTGAGCTGCTCAGCAATCACCAAAAGAGGCGTTATATGGCCCCCGCTACCTCCGCCGACTAGAAATATTGCTCTTTTTTTCATCTACAATTATTATATCTCGAAAAGCTGTGAATCGCGACAACCGAAAGACAATACCCAGCCCTATCATCACAAAGAGCAGGCTTGTCCCACCGTAACTGACTAGAGGCAAAGTAATGCCCTTTAGTGGCAATATCCCCGCCATGGCGCCAATATTCATTAATGTCTGAGTGGCAAGCCAGGCAAACACCCCAACGACAACAAGTTTATACTCATTATTACCCATCCGATTGATCATTTGTTTAAACCTACTGAACAAAAACAAATACAACGTTATTATGGTAGTCACACCAACAAAACCAAATTTCTCAGCAATAATAGCAAAAATTGAGTCATTTTCTGCTTCAGGTAAATATCCGTAAGCCTGAATACTATTGCCCACCCCAAGTCCAAAAACTCCTCCTGAGCCAATCGCAATCAACGCTTGACATGTTTGATAACCAGCTCCGAGAGACTCTTCGTTTTGCGTCAAGCAATCTCTTGAAGGATTGATGAATGTTTTCACTCTTTCCCTACGATAAGGGGTAGAAACAATCGCTAAAGTTCCTATGAGAATAATAACGGCTGTGACCAAGCCAATCTTTTTAAATGGCAACCCGGCGCTGATAGCCTGCGTAAATATTATAGCTACTATGACTACCGTTGAGCCAAAATCACTCTGTAAAAACGCCACGAAAACCGCGACAAGCACAAGTAGTGCTATGAGGGGCCTCATCGTAGTGTTAGTATCATTAATTGTCCCTTTGCTCATTCTTCTGGCTAACTCATAGCTCAAACCAATAATAATTGCCACCTTGATAAGTTCTACAACCTGAAATGTTATCCCTCCGGGCAAATCTATCCACCTAACTGCGCCGTTAACTGCCTCTCCAATAAATATCAAAAGAATTGTGACTGCCAATGTAAACACTGCCAGTGGCTTACGAAAACGAAATAGTAGTTCGATGGGAACCAGACTGATCAGTACAAATGCTAGCAGACCAAGCCCCACGCTTGCTAATTGTTTATTAATAAAATGCTCTGTTGAGACGCCCTGACTTGCGGCAAGCCCAGGACTGATTGAATAAACAACTATTAAACCTATCGACAATAACAATAACGACAAAAAAACTATAGCAAAATCAGGTCGATGACCGCGCGTAGTAGTAAACTGATTATTTATGTAGTTGCCAGTGGCAGGGTTATTACCTATTTTTTGTCTACGTCGCCCACGCATAGTTATTACTGCCCGTAAACACCCAAAACATACACCACAAGCCCAGCTAACGCTGCAACTTGTCCAATTACCCAAAAACGCATAGTAACCTTTGTCTCTGGCCATCCAAGCGCTTCAAAATGATGATGAACTGGTGCAATCTTGAATATTTTTTTGCCATTGCGCAGCTTTTTTGAAGCAACTTGGATTATTGTTGACCCCGCTTCGGCGACAAAAACTATGCCAATAATTGGCAATATAAAGACTGTGTTGGTTATTATCGCAATCACGGCCAGCGCCATCCCCAGAGAAAAGCTCCCAACGTCGCCCATAAAAAATCTTGCCGGAAATATATTAAACCACGTATAGCTAAGAAGTGCCCCCAAAATTGTCATGCAAAAGGCTGCAACTCCATATCTCTGATCAACAAAAGCGATTATCGCATAAGCTCCAAAAGCAGAAGAAGCCAATCCGCCAGCCAATCCGTCTAGCCCATCACTAATGTTAACTGCATTTGATGTAGCTACAATCACAAACACAAAAAGCGGAACGACTAACCAGCCCAAAAACAAATCCCCAAAAAACGGAACATTGATACTGTCAACATCTAATTTTGTATAAAAATACATACTACACGCCAACGCTATCCCTGTGATTAATCCAAGTTTAAGTTTTGCTGGAAGACCCGCTGCCCCCTTGCCGTTACCTCTTAAGTTTATTATGTCATCAATAAGTCCGACTAAACCTGCAGCAAAAAAAGCCACAATCAGTAACCATGTTTGCTCTCTCGACAAATTAGCCAGTAGAGTTATGAGTGTAACGCTGATAACAAAAACGATCCCGGCCATTGTTGGGATGTTACGTCTATGTTTTGCCGCATGTAATTTGTTAAACATGGTCGCTTTTTCGCCCGTTACCGATGATTCTCTGGGCTTTTTCCACCACATATATTTATACGCAAGAGTTGTATATATAGGCGTCATAATCATCGTCATTGCAAAACCGGCAAAGGCAAATGCAAAAATTTCTACAAATCTACTTATTTCGAAGGCGATTGAAAGTGTTTGTGTCATGTTATTCCTATCTTTTATTATATCACTTAATGAGTTTGCGAAAGCAGACGATTATCCATTATTACATTTGATACTTTATTAAACAATGGTGCGGCGGCTTTTGCCCCAGCGTACCCGATGATAACTGGCTCATTAACCCTTACCATAATCACATAATCTGGCTTGTCTATGCCCACATATCCAATAAATGTACCATTAATTTTGCTGTCATCATAATAGCCCCCGCCCGGTTTGGCAATCTGCGCGGTACCGGTTTTGCCACCAACGAGATAACCATCCCTCTTTAAAAATGTATAGCTCTTATTGACAGCCAGCTCCATAACACTTCTCAGCTGAGCTCCTGTTTCTGGCTTTATCACATCCTTTGCAAGAACTTTCACTCGATCATCTGTAGCTAATTGATTGTCTCCAACCTGGGCCACAATATGCGGTTGGTAGTAAGTCCCCCCATTCACAACTGCTGACAGTGCACTTGCCATCTGAAGTTGCGTAATGTTCATACCTTGACCAAAAGACATGTTGGCGTAGGCTAGATTTAAGCCAAAACCATCTTTCGGATCAGGCACATAACCATCTGCCTCATATCCTTGTTCGACACCTGTTTTATCCCCAAAACGATAATGATTGACTAAATAATCATGAAATTTGACTCGCCCTTGCTCATTTAGCTCACCACCCCCCAGTTGTTGCAAAATATATACAGCTCCTGTATTAAGCGAAAAGGTGATTATGTCGGTTATCGGTCGATTTGCTGGTGTCTGATAACCACTAACATTCCTAACGTCTCTATCGCCAATTTGTATAACTCCGCGGTCATTATATGTCCCGCCCAAGTTAACAACACCCTCGTTAATACCGGCACTTATTGTTAGAGTCTTCATAATAGAGCCTACTTCAAATGGATCGGCAACGACAGCATTTTGAAACAATTTTTGGTCTTCCACCTTGTAGTATTCCGCAGGGTTATATGTTGGGAAGTTAGCCATAGCTTTAATGGCCCCAGTATTTGGGTCCATAACTATAACGCTGCCTGATTTTGAATTAACTGTTGGCAGATAATCTTTTAATATATCTTCGACGTGTTTTTGTAAACCAACATCTAGGGTAAGCAAGATTTTCTTGCCGTCTTTAGCGTCTTTTAAGACGTTTTCTTTGTTATTGATCAATGGCACGCCTTTTGCATCAGTTACAGCCTTAAGCACGCCAAGCTCGCCTTTTAGGTCACTGTTCATGTATTGTTCAATGCCATACTTGCCATTACCCTCTTGATCAACATAACCAAGTGTTTGCGACGCTAGATTGCTGTTTGCATAAGACCGAACAGGCACTACCCTAAGCCCAACGCCAACGAGCTGAAGATCTTCTATTTGTTTTTTCTTTTTTTCGTTCAAACGTCTCTCTATAACGACGTACCTGGTCTGCGAATTATTTATTTTTGTTTTTATATCTTTGGCACTGGCACCAAGAACTTTAGCTAATTTTTCTGCAGTTCTGTCTTTTTCCTTGATGTATTTTGGGTCGACGAACAACGTATACGTGTCTTCGTTGAGTACAAAAGGTATGCGACTATTGCCATCGAATGCATCAATAGCCCCACGCCTGGGCAAAATTTGTTGCTCTTTATATTGACCGGCAAAAGCCCTATCTTTATATGGCTTATGCATAATGACCTGTAAATAAAAAAGCCTGACAATAATCACTAAAAATATGATCACTATCAGATAATAAACCGCCTCAAACCTACTCTTTTTAAAGATATCTGAATCTTTTAAAAACGGCTTTCGTCTCGGGCTTAAGTTCATGAATTTATTGCCTTAACGAATAGTTTTTGTAGGAGTAATTGCCACAAGTTTGTTAGCTTCTTCGGAATTTGCCACTCTGTCAAAAGATTGCAATTTTGCTGCAGAAAGTTCGAGCCCGTCATGCTCTTTTTGAAGTGAAGAATACTCTTTCTTTAAAGAATCTATCTTGTACCCGTTTGCATTAACTTTTGTTACCTGTGATAGATAAAATAGCCCTAAGAGACAACCTAGCACAAGTAACAATACTGTGTTGGTAATTGGTCCAAGCACTCGAGCCTGTTCCCGAAAACTCACAGCATTTCGATGTCGGCTTTCAAACTGTCTTTTGTTTGTTGATATGGAACTTGAATATGTCATTGATCTCTCTTTTTGTTTTTATTATTTGTGCTTCTTTGCCCCGGCAAGCCGGGGCTGAAGCTTTGGCGTAATCCTTAGGACACGACTCGCACGTGAACCTTATACGCCCGGGAGGTGCTTTTAACCTGAATCGGCATTTATAGCTCCTTCCTTTTGTGTTTTTATTTTCGCTACGACTCGCAGTTTTGCGCTACGTGATCGCGGGTTATAAACTAATTCATCTCTAGCTGGTCCAACCACTTTTTTTGTCAAGTTGATACCAGTAGCTTCATATTTATTAGCTGAAACTTTCTGAACAAACTTTTTAACAATTCGGTCTTCCAAGCTGTGAAACGATATCACTGCTAGTTTGCCATCTTCTTTTAAAAGATCAAACCAAAGAGGAAGACTAGACTCAAGTTGATCCAGTTCATTATTGACTTCTATTCTAATAGCCTGAAAAACCAACGTGGCCGGATGGACCTTGCGCCATTTTTTTGTTCGATTTTTCTTAGCTATAAAGTCAGCTAATTCGAGCGTACTGTTAAATGGACGGTGCATGACTATTTGGTTGCTGAGATACATTGCGCTTGGCAGTTCACCATAATCCTTTAGGACTTTAGCTAGCTTGTTGGCGCTATACTCATTTACAACCTGGTATGCGGTTAACTTGGATCTTTGATCCATCCGCATGTCTAGTGGCCCGTCTCGTTTTAACGAAAAACCACGCTCTTTATTGTCAAGGTGCAACGACGACACTCCAAGATCTGCCAAAATCAAATCAAATTGCTCTGATTGACTCAGCAAAGCTTCGCTCGCCGATTTAAAGTCCTGCTGCATTATTGTCACATTTTTATGACCTGAGAAGAGTTGTTCTAGCGTATTGATCGCCGCCATATCTTGGTCGACCAAAACAACATGTGCCTGCTTGCCCACCCGACTAAGCACAGCACCTGCGTGACCGCCGTAGCCGGCCGTCAGATCAAGATAGCTCTGACCATCTCTTGGATTAAGATAGTCCAACACTTCTCGCAGTAAAACTGGTTTGTGGTGATCCATTGTTCTCGCTTTTGTTTTTGTTTTTGTTTGTTTCCTTGCATAGGATAAATCCTACTGAACAAGGTCACCTAATTAGCAGTCAGTTTTTTGTTTTTGTAATAGTTTTTGTTTTTGTTTGTTTTATTTGCCTTTTTATCATCGAAAGTTGAACAGATATATCTATTCGGCTTAGAGCCGAAAACTATTCAAAGCTAATTTCTCGATGTACGAGCAAATAAGAGACTTATGTGAGGTGGAGTTTTGGGAGGTGTTTATATATAAAGAACTAGGGTTTTTAAGTGGTTATCCCTTTAAAGACGAATCTTCCACTTACTGACTGCCAAATAGCTAACCTTGTTGCCCTTATCTTCCTTGTCGATAAGAGTAATTTGCTATTGTTTGTTAAAGAACTTGCCTGCCCTGTGCCTGATAGATCAGAATATTTCTAATCCTTTGCACTCTCTGCAGCTATCAATCTCCAGTATTGACCAACACCGACGGCGACTACATCTTTGTCTATCCCAGCATAATCAATTTGATGCTGTTCTAGGATGATCCGCCCCTGTTTTTCGTCAATGACCGTTTCTACCTTGCCAGTACGAAACTTAACATTGAGATCAGCAATGCGCTCATCTAAGATGTCTCCATCTAGTTTTGGCTCTACCATTGAGTCCCAGACTTCTTTGGGGTACAAATGAAGATATTTTCCAAACCCTCTTGTCACTACTACCCCATTTTTAAACACACCACGAATCTCAGAAGGTATAGTTAACCTTCTCTTGTCGTCGAGTTTGCGCTCAAAGTAGTCTAGTGTTGACATTTGTACCTCTCATATTTTTTAGTGGTTTTTTGTTTTTGTTATCGGCTAGACTGTTTTGGTCTTACCTACTGCTACCCACTTATTAGAGTTTACTACCCACCCATACCCATTTGCAAGTGTTTTATCCCTGTTTTCATCAGAAAGGTCCAAGGTTATCCACAGTTTTGAAGAGCACGCTATATATGGGGTACGTATACATTTCTGAACACAAAATACATGATCTGCCAAATTATATAAAATATTTTACATTCATTTAGAAAAACCATTTCGATTAAAGCCCCTCAGACTTTTATCACCATACTTTCTTGTGCAAACAAGAAAGTATGCAAAGAAATAGCAGGCTATTGAAGTAACATGATTGAAATATCTATTCAGGGGCCTGAAACAAAGCAGTCTAAAGTCATAATTAATAATATTTCCAAAGGAAATATACAAGGGAAGCTTGGGTCAGGCCTTGAGCAGACCTGAGAGATTTCGTCGAGATTACAACTAACAGCTGAGGACTGTTTGAACGACCAAAGGGAGAGAGTTCCGGAAGCTGTTGTAATCCTCGACAAGAAATCACTTCAAGTCTGTTCAACAGCCTGTCGGTTTTTGGGTTCCGTTTTGCCGATTCAAAATGGAACAAAAGTAGGCTTGCTTGCAAGCCTACTATTAAGTGATTGGTGGACTCTACTAACGATATTGGTTGATTTCGTCGCGGAGTGCTTTCGCTGCCTTGGCTGGGTCTTCTGAAAAAATAATACCTCTTGCAGAGTTGATCATCAGACCTTTGCCTGACTTATCAAGCCCAGATCTGACGGCATCACCAACATCACCGCCTTGCGCACCAACACCAGGCACTAAAAACGTCACCCCTGGAGTAATCTCTCTTATACGTTTCATTTCCTCAGGATAAGTTGCCCCAACAACTAGCATACAATTGCTATTCTTGTTCCATTCGTTTGCTACTTTTTCGGCCACAATCTCCCAGATTGTCTGACCATCTACCACGAGATCTTGGAACTCACCTGCGCCACTGTTAGAAGTTCGACACAGTATTATCGAAACCTTGTCTTTTCTATCCAAAAACGGCTTTAACGCTTCACTGCCTAAATATGGATGGAGGGTAATCGAATCAAAGCCAAGCCAATCAAAAATGAACTTCGCATAGCCATTGTTGGTATTGCCGATATCAGCTCTTTTGGCATCACAAGAAGTAAATATATCCGGATATTGTTCAATCAGAAAATCCATGGTCATTTTTAGCTCATGGATTCCTTGCTCCCCCCGAGCTTCATAAAAAGCAATGTTAGGTTTAAAGGCGGCCGCATACTCAGCGGTTTGCTCTATAATCCATCTGTTAAATTCAAATTGCGGAAACTTTTTTTGTTTGAATTTTGTGGGTAATTTGTCAAAATCAGGATCAAGCCCTACACAAAGAAGCGAATTTATGGCGTCGACTCTTTGGTTATACTTATCAATTAACATTTTTCGCTTCCATGTATTTACGGCCGTGTCCTATCTGTTGATTAACTGGTATACTCTCTTTGCACATGGGACAATTTGACTCTTCGTATACTTCAACTATAAACTCCCCTAGTGCATAAAAAGGTACTCCAAAATATTCAGATGTCACCTCTGATGGGTTACGATTAACCAATACAACGACACCGACGACTTCACCGCCAGCTAGCCTAACTGCGTCTAAGACACTTTTTGCGCTTCCTCCTGTAGAGGTGACGTCCTCGACAATTAAGACTTTTTTTCCATTTACAAATTTGTCATAGCCACGAGTAAAAATTTGGTCTTCATCCTTATTTTTTTCAGTGTAAACACCGTAAATCTCTTTGCCCCCTTGTTTCGATGCGTGCCAAGCGGTCCACTGCGACAAGATTATTCCGCCAAGAGCCGGACCAACAACTACGTCGTAGTCCAAATCTTGTGTCTTATCGACGAAAGCAATGCAAGCCTGGGACGTCAAGTCTGTATGTGGGTACAAGGCATCTTTATTGATATATTTACTGGCGTGCTTGCCCGATTTTAGGACAAAATGATCATCTATAATTACTCCACCTACTGATTCGAGCACCTTGATAATATCAAAACTCATAGTCACCTCTTCTATTTACACAATATTTTACTACTGAAAGTAGATTTTAGCAATCAAAATGTGTGCTTGATAATATGGTCAACCCTATCTTCTACACTCATAACAGGGATTTTTTTGACATTCATGCCGTATTTTTTATATGCCTGTTCTGTAAGCCTATGTAATTCTTCTGCTTCTGCCTTATCTTCTATTCTTGCATAATCTGTCTGGTAGTAATCGTCTAGCATATCGAGCAACAACACCTTATCATAAATATATTTTCGAAGTATACTATCAATTTCTGTGGTCATGTCTATTCTGTCAGCTTTGAAATAAGCCCAAGCATCGTGCATACCCCTGTCGACAAAGACAATTTTACTACTATCTAAACTATCGAACCATTGCACCTCATTTTGAATCTTTTTTTCGATAATTGCCATCTGGAATTGCAAATTATCGCCTCTTATTTCGTCAATTGTCATTCCCTTTGATAAACCTTCGTCTATCACCTGTCGTGCAGCCTCGTGGACTACAGTATGCCCACGTCTTTGGAGTTCATCAATAACAGCAGTTTTACCTGTACCAGGACCTCCAATTATAGCAATAACTCTACTCATAATATTATTTATACCATATAATGAAAATTTACAGAATACTTATTATGTGTTATTATACTTAAATAATTATTATGAGCTCGGGAAATATATCACCAGAAAGAAAACCTATCCTAATATCTGATATTGATGCATTTCTGATTGACCCAAGAGAAATAAATGCACATTGGCTCCCTGGTGAGCCAAGATATCTTGACCTACCTGCTGACGAAAGCGCGATGGCAGAAGTCTATGGCATGAATTTACATGAATTTTATAGAAAAAAAGATAAGTTTTTGAACTCCAGTGAAGCGATCCTCATACCACCGATTAAAGATTCTCCAGAGGTATTAGGTCTAGTAGCCATTCGATTCGAAATAATTTTTGCAAGTGCAAGAGTACCTAATGTACACGAAAGCACTCTTGCCTGGCTAGAAGAACACTATGGTAACGCTGTCGGTAACCTGCAAGAAGAATTGAAACTTTTTACAATCGGTAGCGAAAAAACACATTATCTAGATTCTAAAGAAGCTATTTACAGAGCCTTTGGTGCGGAAGCGATGGCAGACGACAAAAGACAACACCACATAGAAGCAAGAAATGCCGGTGTATCAACAAGGATATACTATCAGGACTCTAGGCTCGGTGGTGAGTCAAGAAGCGGGGCGACGCCTGAAGGCTCACATCTAGCTACAAATTTTCAGGAAGTTAAAACAATAATTTTGCCCCCTGATTACTCAAACGGAGACGATACGCCAAAAGTCACGTCTGCAGATCTTTAATTAATCTTGGGTTTTATTTCCCGAGCCAGTCAGCAAACCACTTAGCACTGGGGCGAATTGTTCGTTTCATGCCATGTTTTCTATCTACAGCTACAAGCCCAAATTTTGGCCACCAACCAAAGCCCCATTCAAAATTATCTAGTAAACTCCAGTGTAAGTAACCTCTCAAATCAACACCTTCACTGATAGCTCGCTCCATGGCGACTATATTCTCTTCTATCCACCACCGCCTGTATTCATCTCGGGCATCAGCCAGACCGGTTTCCGTGATAAAAATGGGCTTTTTATAATGAGCCCAAGCTCGGGTAATAATTGGGTATAGCCCTTCTGGCTCCATGTACCAACCAAGATCACTGACCGGTTGATGTGGGTTTTTGATTTTACCAAGCCCTGTGTAATAATCCGCAAAATAATAGTTAAGACCTACAAAATCCATAGTTCGGCGCACTCTGTTTAAAAACCACCAATTCCAGACGTAGCGCATCACCTCTGTTGTTAGAATATCAAATACATTGTGTGGCCTTTTTGGCTGAATATTAGACGTATTTGGTGCAGCGCCAATACTAATATCTTTTCTTTGTTTTTTTATAATTTTGTAAGCTCTTCTATGAGCCAGAACAAGATTATAATAAGTAATTCCAGCAGAAAGCATTTTGCCCTTTTTACCCGGAGGCCACTCCCCAAGTATATAGCCAAACGACACATAGTTATTGGGCTCATTCAGAATTATTACATACTGAACATCGTCCAGCAATTCATCGGTGATTTTTTGGATAAATCTTTCAAAATATTGTAAATTACTTCTTTTTTCAAATCCCTTTTTTTCTGCCAACCAGACAGGTAATGTCCAATGCCAAATATTGAGAAATGGCTCAATCTTTTGTCTGCGTAGTTCCTTAATATAATTTTTGTAATGTGCTATTGCCTCCTCGTTCCATTTGCCCTCTTCTGGTTCAATCCTCGACCACTCTACCGTAAAACGAAAAGCATTAAGATTTAGTTTTTTGACTAAAGCAAAATCTTCTTTGTATCTGTTGTAATGGTCCACACCCGTGCCTGATATATAGTTGTCAGGATCTTCTGCCTCATCTTTAATCCGGTCCCATGCAGGCAACCAGCTTAGTCGTTGGTGTGCCGTACGAGCCAGTTCTTTGGCGTATTCGGCTTCCCAAATAGTCCATTGATTGTATTGACCACCTTCAACTTGGTGAGATGCTGTTGAAGCGCCCCAAAAGAATGTCTTTGGAAAATTATTTAATCTGTTATCTTCAGTCATTTTTAACCATTTTTGTTTTATATTTCCTGTGGATATAGTATATTCTTACTCATAAAATAGCAAGTTTTGCTGTCATATTGTGTGTTATAATTTTCATATGCATGTGGTGTCCATAGACCAGTTTGATAAAGATGCGCTGTTTGAATTATTTACTAAGACCGATCAGATTAAGGAAGCACTTACTAGCCCTTCAGGGAGAAAAAAGCTTGCTGGTAAACATCGCGATAAACAAATCTGCACACTGTTTTATGAACCGTCAACTCGTACCCGTCTTAGTTTTGAAACTGCCGGCTACAAATTGGGTTTTGGTGTAGTCAGTACAGAAAGCGCCGGACAATTCTCTTCCGCCAGCAAGGGTGAGACCATGGAAGACACTATGGGAGTACTCGATGGATATGGCTATAGCGCAGTTATAATTCGTCATCCAGAGACGGGCATGATTGGGCGAGCTGCAAAAGTAGCAAAAACGCCAATTATTAACGCTGGTGACGGCGCTGGCGAACACCCCACACAGTCGCTACTCGATACCTACACAATTTACAGCAACTTTGGTCGTTTGGATAATTTAACAGTTACCATGGGCGGAGACCTTAAATATGGCCGTTGTCCGAGGTCTCTGGCTAAAGTTTTGGCAAAATTTGACGACAATCATATCAAGTTTGTCTCCACCAAGTCCTTGGCTATTGGGCAAGATATAAAAGATTTTTTGAAGCAAAACAACACCACATATGAAGAAACCTCTGATATAGAAAAGGGCGTTGCTGGTTCTGATGTGATTTATTGGACTAGGCTTCAAAAAGAACGACTAGATGAAAAAGATAAGGGTCTCGCACATGGGTTTATAATAGACAAAAATACCCTAAAGTTAATGAAAAAAGACGCAATTATTATGCACCCTCTGCCCCGTGTTGACGAAATAACCACCGATGTTGACGATGACCCTAGAGCCAAATACTTTGAGCAAGCAGGCAACGGACTTCTTATCCGCATGGCCTTGCTCGACACAATTGCTACTGAATAAAGAAGTGAACTTCAAAAACAACCTTTCGCCGGCACTAAAGTGCCTGATGCAACATACTTTCTTGTGTTGACAAGAAAGTATGCAAAGAAGCAACAGGCGGTTGAACAAACTTGAAGTGATTTCTTGTCGAGGATTACAACAGCTTGCGGAACTCATCCCGCCACGGCGGGGCTCAGACAGTCCTCAGCTGATAGTTGTAATCTCGACGAAATCTCTCAGGTTTGCTCAAGGCCTGACCAACAATCTGTATATTTTCAAAGAAAATATTATTAATACTTTAGACTGCTTTTGGTCCCCTTTTAAAAACACCTTTGGATTATTCAATACCAAAACAGATTAATCTGAGGACTAGGCTTTATGCCCGACTGGAAGGAGTCCCGCAAGAGTAGTTTGTTTTGGTATTGAATAATTAAGGGTAATTGTTTTTAAACCGGGGTGGCACTTTTTGCTTACTTTTTCTTGCTATTGAGAAAAAGTAAGGTGATAAAAGCCTCTTTGGAGGCTTTAGCGCAATGCAGCTAACCCTTAGTCAAGAATTTTTTGACACAAAAATGGAACAAAGATTTGGTTCTTTGGAAAAGAACTACTTTAATTTAAGGTAGTGTTGGCGGGTTTGTTCAGGCAATTTTTCTATTGAGTATCTCAGCATAGTTCTAGGCATTTCGTGCGCATGTTTATCCAAAAAATCTATTAATATCGCCTCATCCACCCTACCCCCAACTTCTCTAAGCATCCAGCCCACCGCCTTATGGATCAAATCATGGTTATCTTTTAGTAATTTTTCGGCTAATTCTATTGATGTAACTGCGTGACCATTTTTTATGAAATGAAAAGTTGCCAATACTGCAACTCGTCTCTGCCACAAATTATCACTACTTGCCAGATCAAACAGTAAATCACGCGGTTTATCTATCAAATATCCACCAACTATCTGATGAGCAGAACTATCGACTATATCCCAGTTATTTACTCTATTTCTGTAGACATTATTCAGATACAAATCAAATATTTTTTGCTTATTTTTGTTAAATTGGTTAACCAGCAAAATAACTGCCGCCAAACGATGCTCATGGATCGGGCTATCAAGTAGCTTCTGTATTTCCCCCAGCGATAAGTCCTTAAACACTTTGCAAACTTTGCGGGTATCTGGCACGCGCGCGCCAATAAACACGTCTCCTTCCCCATATTCTCCTTCGCCAGTCTTGAAAAATCTCTGCAAAAAACTTGCGTCACTGTCACTAGCATATTTTTGGATAGCCAGTTCAAAATCCTCAGCCGTCATATCATCTCTCTAGTATTTGGCGGGGGTTGCCAGAGAAGTTGACTTCGTCAAAGAGTATGAAAGATTTTGGTGTAAATTTATATAGATCATGTTGGTTTGTACCAGCTACAAAATTATCGTAAAAATCCGCGCCCTGGCCGTATTTTTTTACATACTCACCCATCACCTTTTTGACAATTTCTGGGTCTTTGACCACTGTTGAGAGACCCTCAGACTGGATACCAATAATTGGCCAGTCAGACTTTACTGCTATGGCAATCGCTGTTTTATTATTATCGGCAATCTCCCTACTATGTCGTCGTGCAGGCGTACTTAGCCAGTACAAATTCTGCTGATCATCAGCCACAAAAAATACCGTACAAATCCACGGCTGATCACCGCTAACCGATGCAATTTGCATCATCTTCATCCTGTTCAAGTGTGTTTTTATTAGGTCACTAACCTGCACATTAACCTTCAGTCTCTTGTGTTAAAACGCTAGTTTTAAACTCATTTAATATCTGCTCAAAAGACTCAATGAGTATATCTAGTTTACAATTCATGATCTCTAAAATCTCGTTGATAGAGCTATCGTCCATATTCATATCTAGTAAATTATACCATTCCATCCCGAATATTTTTTGATATCATTTTTGATACACGTGCATGCAAAATGATATTGAGTGAACAATAGTTTTTGAAGTTTCATAGCAGTTTTTCGAGCAGTTCCGGGAACTCTACCGTGCCCATTTCTTCTATTCTAAAATGGCCGTGATTCGGTAGAGATATTAACTCTGCGCCTTTGATAGTATCAGCAAGCATCTTAGCGGATTTTTGGGTGCTTTCCATGTCATTATCAGATGTAAATATATAAATACCATTTGTTCTACTTACCAGATTTGGATCAATTTCGAAGTCGAAAAAGCTTCGATCTTCCCAGCTTATTCCTAGAGACGGAGCGACTAATGCGACTTTACCAACTCTAAGACCATTGTTCTCACTCAGATATCGCACCCAAAATCCACCGCCACAACTATGCCCAACCAAAGTTGTATCCTGATCAATCTCAAACCGCTCAACCTCTTTCTTCCAAATATCATATTTAGGTTCATAGGCATGTGGAATCTCTGGAGCAACAGCCAATATATCTCTTGTGATCAGCTGTTTTGAAAGCCACGGGACCCAATGATTGTTCGATGGACTAGGATATTTAGGATCATAATGCTTATCCTTACTCGGCTTCCCATGCAAAATAATCGCCCGTTTCATACGACTATTATGACACACTACTCATCGTCTGAAGGAACCAGCGTAGCAAACAAATCGTCAACGGTTTCTTTTCGACGTATCAAACGCGGTGCCTCATCGCCAGCGTCATTAATCAATACTTCGCCAGCCCGAAGTTTGCCGTTGTAATTGAAACCCATTGCCCGTCCGTGCGCTCCAGTAGTATGAATTACCATGATATCACCTTCTTGAGTCTTTGGTAGCTCACGGTCTATAGCAAATTGATCGTTATTTTCACACAAACTACCTGCAACATTTACTGTTTCTGTGTCTTCCGGGTCAAAATCTGGTCTATCACTTAAAACTGTAATGTGATGATAAGCTCCGTACATTCCTGGTCGCATAAAATCAGCCATCGTAGCGTCAACTCCAACAAATGTTTTATGAGTATCCTTGCGATTGATAACTTGCGCTAACAAAAACCCTGCATCCGCAGTAACCCAACGACCATTTTCCGTAATAACTTGGGGTGAGCCTAATTTGTCCATACCCATGTCAGCATAAAGCTCGCTCAATTCTGCCCCGTATGATTCGATATCAAAATCTTCTTGCTCAGGCCTGTAAGCTACACCAAAGCCCCCTCCAAGATTGATCATTTCCATATCAATGCCAACGAATTTCTTAATTTTTCCAGCAAGCTCAAACATGTGCCGAGCTATGGCTAAATGATTTTTATGGTCAAGCTCGTTACTGAGAAGCATAGTGTGCAGCCCAAAACGCTCAACCCCACTACCCTTTAACAACCTATACGCCTCAACTATTTGTGGGTCTGGCATACCGAACTTAGCCTCACTCGGTTTGCCAATAATATCCTCATTTACTCCTTCAAACTCAATATCACCAGGGTTTGACCTACAAAAAGCTATCGGCAAAGTTGGCCTATTTTGACCTACAAACCTTTCGACTAGTGATAAATCGTCGAAGTTAATCATTGCATGCGCACCTACAGCAGCGTCGAATTCCCCATCTGCCGTATTGTTTGACGTAAAGATCATTTGTTCACCCTCTGCACCCGCTCTCTGGGCCAATGTGATTTCTGGCGGGCTACTACAATCAAAACCCATGCCTTGTTCTCTAGCAATTTCTAATATTTCCGGATTTGGCAAAGCCTTAACTGCAAAATAATTTTTACATACCTGATCACCTACCCGCATAGCCCAGTCGTATTGTACACATCTACCTCGAATGGCCGCTGCATCATAAACATACACCGGTGAACCAGCATCCGGCACCTCCATTAGTGCCTGTGTTTGTTCGTATCCTAAATCCCAAGTACGCATGATATATCCTAAAGCTTAAGTTGACCTATTCGCTCTACTGCTTCCTTAACATTTTTACGAGCACCAAATGCGCTTAATCTGACAAAGCCTTCACCCTGTCTGCCAAAACCTACCCCCGGAGTACCTACAACATGCGCTTCTTGCATTAGCTTGTCAAAGAAATCCCAAGAGCTTAGATCGTTCGGTGTTTTTACCCAAACAAAAGGTGCATTTTCTCCTCCATAAGCTTCCATACCTAGCTTGCCCAAGTTCTCTCTTATGATCCTAGCATTTCCCATATAGTAATCAATTAATTCTTGGGATTCTTTTTGACCTGCAGGAGTTAGTGCTGCAATTCCAGCTAATTGTGCGATATTAGACGCTCCATTAAATGTAGTAGCCTGTTTTCTGCCCCAGATCTGTTTGACTTCCTCTTTTTCTGTGCCCTCTACCACAAGCTCATCAGGTATAATAGTCCAGCCTAAGCGCACCCCCGTAAATCCATCAGTTTTTGAAAAGCTACATATTTCGATCGCGCACTCATTTGCCCCATCAACTTGATAAATAGTTCTTGGTAAATCTTTGTCAGATATGTAACCAGAGTAGGCGGCGTCATGAATAATCACTGCTTTATGCTCTCGAGCATAATCTACAAAAGTTTTCAATTGGTCATGAGTGGCCACTGCACCAGTTGGATTATTCGGATTACATAGATAAATTATGTCAACTTTTTTGCTTGGCACTTCCGGGAAAAATCCATTCTCTTTAGTGCAGGGCATATAGACAATTCCCTCATACCTGTCGTCTATGGAACGTCCCGCTTTGCCACCCATTACGGCTGCCTCCACATATGGTGGATAAGTTGGGTCTTGAGCCGCAACAACTGAATCAGGTGAAAAAATTGTTTGGATACCAGCTGTATCTGACTTTGCGCCATCATTGACAAAGACTTCGTCAGGGTACGGGAATCTGGTTGCAAACGGGAATCTGGTTGCAATTCGTTCGTAATGACTAGCAACGGCTTCTCTTAGTCCACGCATACCCCGCTCATCACCGTAACCCATATAAGTTTTTGGGTCTGACATTAGATCAACAGCTTTATGCATCCCATCAATCACAGTTTGAGTCAATGGCAGAGTTGTATCACCAATACCAAGCCTGATAAGCTCGACTTCAGGATTCTGCTCCGTGAATGCACTTGTCCTATCAGCTATTTCCGTAAATAAATACGAAGCCTTTATATTTCCAAAAGTTTCGTTAACATGCGCCACTGTATACTCCTTGTCATTGCCACCCTGCGCTTGTCATAGCACTTAATCGATATTTTATATCAGATTGGCAGTAATCCAAAGCATAAGCAAGAAGTTATTTTTGAATTTTTAGACTATATTGGTGAATAATATGCCAGATTTCTGTGATCATATCTGGATCCAGCTCATTTTGCGCAGATTTGTCAGTCAACCTCTTTAAAATCCCGTCAAACCTAGCTTGTTGCAGACTATCAATACCTTTTTGTTTTTTAAGCACCCCTATTTGCCTGACTAATTCAAACCTTTGGGATAGCAGATCCAGCAACTTACTATCTATCTCATCTATATCGCTCCGCAAATCGTCTAACTCTGGCATAATTATGCTACCGCAAGCTTGCCAGCCTCAAGGTAATTAGCGACATTAGCATGATAGCCCTCAATACACTCTTCTATCCTACCCCTTAATGACCCACAAATCCCACGCATAGCAAGTCTCACCGGAAAACTTCCAGGCTCCAACAGGAATTTATAAAGGGCATCTGTACCTTTACCGTTATCACTAAGATCGATAGATAAGGCCATATGCACAAAACTCGACCCTTCTCCTCCTTCTATCTTGATACACCTACCTTTTTTAAATTCTCTAACTTTGCTATCTACGTGACCTAAAATTGGTATATTATCCATAGACATACCGAGAGGAACCCCTAGTGCTAAGTTGCTTAAAGCTTCTTCTGTTTCAAAATGAATCCCGCCTACACCGTTTGGCAGTAGATCAACAAGGCTACCAGCGTAAAATACATCACGCCTTTTAAATCCCAGATATACTTCATTCGTTATTTCAATCATGATACTCACTGACCTATGGGCTATTAAATCACATCGTTTAACGTTTTGCTACAAAATTATAGCAACAAAATTGAGCCAACGGTGATAATTGAGACCATCTACTACTCCGTTTTCTGGCTTGCTATCCAGTGCATTACTACCGCTACACAAACCAAATATGGAAACCAATTTATCAGCGTATCACTTGCAGAATGGCTATGTCTATCTATTGCCGTAAAATTATAACAACAAAATAAATCATAGGAATATACGGCAAAGCACCCTGCCACGTTATCGGCAGATAACTACCTCTGACCTTTTTGAACCATGGTTTTTGTTTGTTTTTTTTATTTTTGTTCATTGTTTTTGGCGAACTTTTTATAATGTTATTGTTCTAGAAATAGATTATACCGCTTATGTTAAATTTCCTACAGCTAACTGTCGTCGATAGATATTACTTTGATGGAGCTGGTTAGACCTCTGATGATTTCTATTTGAGATTTTGTCACGTCGTAGTGCTCCGCCAGCAGTTTGATCACTGCCCTGTTTGCCTTGCCGCCAATCGCAGGCTCTTTAACATGCACCAGCAACGACCCGTCAAAAGCCGGCTGGACAAACTCGCCTTTTTTACTACTTGGCTTAACCTTGATCGTAACTTTCATCTTGGTTGGATTATAACAGAGTGCACGTTTTAAGAGGTAAATTTCATCAATTCATCAACGACTGCCTTGTGAGACATATTCAGTGATCTCGCGGTATCTTGTAGCGTTAAGTCCCAGGCTCTCCAACTTATCGACGTATTTCTGCGCTTCAGCAAGATGAAAGTCAAGTTTCTTTTGCACCTCATCTGGTCCTAAAACCGTGACATAATTTGGCTTCTTGTTTTTTGCATCTTGGTTTTCAGATTTTCCTGTCTTTTTAATCGGCGCCCGAACGTCATCAATATCATCTTTTACCTGCCAGGCTATACCTAGGTGATACGCGTAGTATAACAAAGGTTGTTTTGCCTCTTCTGGACATTTTGTTCCGGCGATAATAACTACCCCCATTATCGCCGACTCAATGGCCAAACCTGTTTTTAAATACGAAATCCTATCTAAATCATCTACTTTTATATCCTTTGGTGATTTATTACGTAACCTCAAATCTTCACCTTGCCCCTTACATAGTCCATTTTCACCACACACCGTGCTCATATAATCAGCAAGCTCATAATTAGAGCCATTGTCCCTGTCTGCAATTACAATAAGTTTATAAGCATTATTGATCATAGCAATGGCTGTCAACTGGGCTTCCCATTCGCTGAACGCCACATGAAGTGCATCCACACCTCTTCTCTTAGAACTGTTATCTTGCGCGGGGAGATCATCAACAATCAAAGACGCTGTATGAAGAAGCTCCAATGCGACACAGAATTCGGCAAGATCATCACGAGGAATACCTAACATATCCCCAGTCATAAATGCCACAACCGGTCTAAGTCTTTTTGCAGTGCCTGCAAGTAGACTGTGATCATACGTTTTAGCAAAATAATTTGCCACGTTTAGAGATCGTTCCTGGTTGTTTATAGCAGTAGGACTTGGCACACCGTCAGATCGTCGTAGGTTATTGATAGCAATGTCCGAGGTAAATCCAACAATACTGCCATCAGCAAACTGTACGGCGCCTCTTAAATACCCATCCCAATCCTGTCCTTGGAGAGCACCGCCCATCACTTCTGGCGAACCCGGTAGAAACTTGCCTCTTGATCCTTCCATTTGATTATTATATCCTTTTGTAGTCAAATATCTAATTTATTCCTTTTCAAATGGATCACTAGCTTTCTGATCAACAGTGATACTGGCGCTTAGATTTTGACCACCACTTTTTTGACCTAGTTATTTTGAACAACCTACCTCCGGTATATTCTTCTCTTTCTCGCGTCTAATAGTCTCTATAATTGGAGCGTAGTTACTAAAATTTATACTATAAATCACTGGTCTTACAACTAAACTACTGTCTTTTTTGCATGATTCACGTGAAGTGCTACTAGTCCAAAGATATTGCCCGCCATATTCAACATCATTTGGTACATAATCAACCTCTCCGATAATAGTGTTGCTTTCCTCGAATTTTGTCATTTTATCTGTTTTATATTTAGTGGTAAATAGAAAGTGCTTTGTAGTATCTTTACATGACCTGTTCAAATTCACACTCAGTTGAACTGTATTGTCATCTTTTCTTGAGAACTCTATACCGTTACCTTCTACCAAGGGATATGTTAATTTACCGACAGTACATGATCGATAATAGTCTTCTTTCATCTCATCGTTAAAATCTGGTTTCAAAGGAGGTGTTATTCTATTCGGATCATCATCGCACCCAAACGGTGAGCAAATATTGTCAATGGCATCTTGAATAGAATTATATTCTCGTAGTGGATGCATAAGTCTGTAGCCATCAGGACTGAGTCTAGGCTCTGCTTGGCCTTGCTCTGGTGATCCAGATATAGCCAATAAAGTGCTCAAAAGAAAAGCTGCACCAATCCTTCGGAAATTATGACTCAACCAGTTGCGTTGTTCATGATTGCCCATTAGAGATCTATTTCCAATCTCCACCCGTTTACATGCAGAATGTTAAAATAATCCTGTTAAAAATGCAAGCTAATTATAGCAGTTCTTTCAGAGATTCTCTGCCAAGTTTAATCCAATAGTTTGACTCCTCAGAATCGTCTTTATCTACATATTTGAGTTTATGTCCGCCCATAAATTCCTGCCCTGCACAGCCTGTAGCAAAGTTGAACAGCACCTCTTGTTCATATTCGGTTAGCGTACCGCCTGCGTCAAGATACGCATTCATTGCTCGATTAACTCTTTCGCTCAACAACGTCGGTGCTTCTAGATCAGTCAGCAAGCTAGTTGAAACAACCGCAATCTCTTGAATCTTGGGGTAGAGGTTTGATACCGCAAAATCAAGTACCCAAATTTTACCGTCTTCTCCTTTTAGTACATTCGTAGCGATTAAATCGCCATGGACAAAGCAAGTTGATAGTTTTGAGAAATCAATAGAACTATATCTCTCTATCGCTGTTTGCGCCAATTTCCTGCCTTCTTCGCCAAGAAACTCTTTGGTTTTTTCATACATTGCCACTATGTGCTGGGTTGACCATTCATCAAATACTTTTGGTGGAGCAAGGTCTAATGCATTGATTTTGACTGCTTCTGTCATTATCTGCCCTATCTCTTGGTCGTTTGGCGTTGTTTTACTATCAAAATATGTCTTTCCGGCGATAAAATCCATGACCACCAGCTTGACCCCTTTTGGATGCTGATAAATATATTCATCGGTTCGCGTTTTGTAGAGAAAGGGGTGATTTACGCCACCTTCTAACGCTTTGACCATGACATTAACGTATCTTTTGATCTGTGGGGCGTCCCGAAAAGTAGCAAAAGCCTTGATGACAAAAGCCCCCTTGTCTGTCTCAACTTTGATATTGCAATCTTCAAACCCAACAGCAAGTACAGAGCTGCCTTGAACTACCCCAAGGTTAAACTCTTGTGCCACGTCAGCAATTAACTGATCACTGTCGCCCTCAAAACCTATCCGTGCAAAAAACTTCTGACTCATTTACGTTATAATTGTAGCAGTTTTTTATGATTAACCTTTATCGTCACAATTTCTGAGAATTTTTTTCTAACCATTCAGCAATTTCCGGTATTTCCAAGTGTTCCACTGCCACACGCACTGCAAAATCCTCCAGATCTTTGGGCATAGCGGTCAATCTATAACCGTTTCTCATCAAGAATATGCCGGACACAGTTATTGCGGTTCGTTTATTGCCATCAGAAAAAGGATGATCACCTATAATGTTGCGCATGTAAACCGCTGCTTTTTCACAGGTAGTCGCATACTGATCTTGTCCAAAAACAGATTGTTTTGGAGCGTTAACTACAGATTTCAATCTGTTTTCATCACGCACGCCATGACTGCCCCCAAAATCAGCAATTATCTGAAAATGGAGACGCAATATCTCCTCTAGGTCGATGTATCTCATCGATCTTTGAGATTTTTTAGAGTTTGGCCGTATTGATCAACAAACTGGTCATATTCTTTCATCAATTTGCTGTGTTTTTGCGGTACTTCTTTCTTTGCAGGCTCGGCAGTAATTTTAACCATAGAACCAGTATCCAAACCTAGAGCTTTCAGATCTTTTGCGGGAATAGTTACGCCCTTGCTAGAGCCGATATTTATAACTTTTTGAGTTGTTGTAATAGCCATATTTAAAGATTAGCATAATCGTCAAAACATTACAATATTATTATAATATTTTCTCTTGGTTTAAGTATAACAAGTTAAGATTTTGATCGATATGTAACATTTGCCCAAGATGGATTAGATAGCTTTATCGGGTTCTTTTTGTATGTAAAGTCAAAAGCAGAATACGCTTGTTCAAAATAGATGAAATCTCCCAAATCTGGGTCAAATTCTACACTAACCTCTCCCTCAAGCAGTCTCTGATCAATCCGTGCTCCACGAAAAACCAGACGCCTCAACCAATAAACAACATTACCGCCGTTCACACTTCTGACAAGTTCTTCTTCATTTTCTCTAAGGTGATACGCTAGTGGCGAGCTAGGATTCTTAATACCAGCATGTAACACAAGACTTACTAAATCCTCGCGTTCTTCTTCGCTTAGATAATCTTCAATCATATTTAATTGCTTAGCCGCGTATTCCACGCGTTGCCCAAAATCTACTTCGTTAAATATAAATAGAAATTCACCATGCTCAAGTGTATAATTGTTTCCTAAATTTCCTGAATTGTAATTATACCTATGGTTCGTATTGCTCATATGAATATATTATAAAACTTTTATTAATTTATAACAAACTCATCTTGATGATTTTAGCAGTTCACGTGCAGGTCTTAATACTGATCACATTTTTAGGCACGTGCTTAATTTTGTGACAGTTTAATATTCAATTGTAGCAGTTAAATTTATGCGTCTCGGATTAATTTGATATCTGTTATTGCAATGACTTTGTGATAGACATTGGCGGGTATATGGAACATCTTTGGTGATTGTACCTTGGTCGATTCTTCGCCAATTGTTAGCTCAATCTCTCCTTCAACGAGATACAGCGTTTCAGCCTCTTCGTGGGTATGATCTGCAGAAATTGTACCTTTCTTGCGAACTATGTAGTTAACGGGTTCACAACGGTATATTTTGCCCCTGTCGTCGTCCTTAATAATTGGGATATCTTGAATTTTCATATTGGTTTAATTATATCATTTACTTGTTCTACGTTTTTATATAAGTGGGCGTCTAGACCTAGTCGCTTGCCGGCATCGACGTGTTTTTGTGTATCATCAAAGTAGATTATATCTTCTGGCTTAAGACTTGGGTTCTTGCCACAGATTGCTTCAATAACTTTTTTAAAAAAGTCTGTACTTGGTTTTTTTGCTCCAATTTCAGCAGAAATAAAAAATCCGTCAAATTTGCCTTTGAACATTACGTCTTGCATATACTTACCACGATATTTCTCTTGGTTAGTCACAACGTAGCATAGAATACCTTGGTTTCGTAACTTGGCAATGTAGTTTAGCAAGGCCTCATTTTGGACGTTCTCTGTCTCAAACCATAGCTTGAGTAAGTCTTCTACCTCGCCATCCCACCGCCAAATATCGTTATTCTCTGCTATAAGTTGCTTGAGATCTGCCCTGCCCACCAACGCATCAGGAAACTTATCTTCAAAAAACTGCTCAAACGATTTTGGATTAAAATCATGCTCTGCGGCATAAATCTGGGCGAACAAACTTTCTGGGACGGTGAGCACCCCATCTGCATCAAACAAAACTGCCTTAACTCTTTTCATCTTGGTTAGATTATAGCAGTTATCCGTACCTACAGTGGGGTTTGGTGGCTGTGTTTATCCAATATATTTATGAATCTATTTCTAGCTGAATGTAGTCAGCAAAATACCCTTTGTACTTTTCCCGAAGTTTGGGGTTTTTGTAGTCAACCGAGGGTTTAATGAACTTGCGACATTCTGGTGAACCACACTGACAAGCAAATGACTGGGTATCGCTGGTCCATGCAGTTGCATAATCAACGGTTATTTCTTCACCAGCACCGATATCTTTCATTGACCTTACTTCAATTTGACCTGAAATATATGCGTTGGGCGAGCAAGAATGGTTGTAGCCAATCAATGTTCGATCGACTTCGTCAAAAGTTAACCCTGTCATAAACAGATCTGGCTCAATTTGATGATGTGAACCGTTAATCACATCGGCATGCTTAATTACCGTAGCCTCATCCACAATTTTACCGGCTTTTACAGCTAGTAGTTCGTGTGCGGAGATATCCTTAATCGCAAAAAGCCCAACGCCTTGAAGACCCCCTTCTCTCCTTTGAACAAAATCAGATCGCCAGCATTTCAGTTTCATCTTGGTTAGATTATACCAGTTTTGCGATTACACGGGATGGGGAGGCTTCTATGTCTAACTTGAGGGGTAATGCCTGGACTGTGAATTGTTTGTTTTCTAGCTGGGCGAGGTTGGTTAGATTTTCTATTATTAGCACATCTCCGCTGAGAAGGATTTTGTGGGTGCTAAAAGGTGGCTGGTCAGGACTGCACATGTCCATACCGACCATACTGATCTTTTTCTCTAATAAATACTGTGCTATTTCTTCTGGAATTTCTGGTGAGTTATCAAAATATTCACTCTGCCCATACAGATCACTCATACCCGTATGGAATAACACAATATCGCCTTCTCTAATATCTGTGTTTTTGAGCTTTTCCAGATCAAATATCTTGTTTTCTACTTTGATATATACTCCCCTGCCAACAAATTTATCTAGTGGGTACTTATCAATGGTCTTGCCGTCTGCAATCATGTGAAGTGGTGCATCAATATGAGTCCCCACATGCGTACCAACAGATACATAATGGTCATTATAACCATCTTTATCAAAAACCCCAGCTACCTCAATTTTGGTAGCAGGATCTCCCGGATAAACCGGCGTCCCCTCGTTCAAAACCACAGATAAATCAACTATTTTCATTAATCTAAGGCTAATTCTCTAAATCTTCCAAAAGGTTTTCTGCATACTTTTCAGGGTCATTTTCAAATCTTCTGCTCTCCAAAATAGTTATCCCTTCATTAATTCTAAGTCTCGGAAATAGTCTTAACAAATATTTTTTCCAAACCGTGACAACTATATTATTTAGTGTAACGAGTGTAACAATTACTCCAAGAATAAAATAACACCCTTTTATAAAAGCTGGGTCTTGGCCCAAAATACTTTTAAAGTCAGAAGTGAAAAACGGGACCCAATAAGCAACAGTTGCAACTAACAATGGCATAATCTGGGTTTTCACGACATTGCTTTTAAATTGTATTAGTCTAAGCTTTAAATCTGAAAGCATAATGATCACAATTTGTTGATCTTTATTATGTAGACTATAAGAATTGTGAAAGCCAAAATCTTTCAAGTTACCAATCTCAAAACTAGTTTTTTGCTTTTTTTTCGCTGTCATCTTCTTCAATAATAAATTTACTTATACCCTCTGAGTCTTCTATACCTATAACTTTTAAAGAGAAATCATAGATACTTCCACAGTTGTCGCAAACCAAGGACACAGATGGCACTGATATGCCCGGAAATTCTAGCGATTTCAAAGTTTTTTGAAATTCGTGCCTATGAAATGCTCCCACTACAGTAAAATTGTCTTTTTTGCATACACTACACTGAAAATCCGGAGCTTTTTCTTTAATAAAACTAATTATTTTTGGTGCAATTTTCTCAAACTCGTTAGAATTTTTCATTTTGATAAATCCTTGTTAACGTCGTTAATTTTAACTCGCTTTTGTTCGGCTGTGTCTCTGTCGCGGATTGTTACTGTGTTGTCCTCCAAGGTGTCGAAGTCTATTGTTATGCAGTATGGGGTGCCGATTTCGTCTTGGCGTCGGTATCTTTTGCCGATGTTGCCGTTGTCATCCCACATTACGTTTCCGTACTCTTTCTTCAGCATTTTATAGACTTCTTGGGCTTTTTTGACCAGTTCTGGCTTGTTTTTTAGTAGAGGTGAAACAGCGACTTTCACTGGCGCTAAATGTGCTGGCAACTTCAAATAGGTTCTTTTCTCTCCGTTAATCTCGTCCTCAGTGTATGCACTAACTAGCACTGCCATAAGCAAGCGCTCTACACCAAAACTTGGCTCTATCACGTGTGGCACAAATGATTCTTTGCCGTCTTTAGTGCGGTATTCCATGTTTTTGCCTGAGGCTTTTTGGATATTCATAAGATCAAAGTCTGTGCGATATGCCAGACCAAGTAGTTCATCTCTTTTGTGTGGGAAATCAAACTCAAAATCAATTGTTCGCTTACTGTAATGCGCTCTATCTGCCTCTTCTACCTCTAGATTGTGAACTGATTCTTTTGGCAGACCAAGTTGGCCTAAGAAAACCTCGATATCTTTGACCCACTTCTCAAATTCCTGTTTCCATTCGTCTTTGTGAACAAAATATTCAATCTCCATCTGCTCAAACTCACGGCTACGAAAGACAAAATCACGCGGACTGATCTCGTTGCGAAAAGCCTTGCCAATCTGGGCGATACCAAACGGCACATCTGGATAAAAACTATCCACCACATTCTTATAATTGGTAAATATCCCCTGCGCAGTCTCCGGCCGCAGGTATGTAGTATTTGGTCCCACCACCTCACGATGCAACAAATCATCAACTGTAATTTTTACTTCTTCTAATTTATCTTTATTCATTGCGTCTATGTATTTTTGCGCAACTTTCTTTTCAAGAATCAGTCCTCTTTCTCCGGCGAATGGTCCAATTCTTGTCTCAAACATCATATTGAACTGCATCGGTTCATCAAAAGTTCCCTCTTTGCCACAAGTTGGACATTTATCACCCTCTAAATGATCTGCTCGAAAGCGTGATTTGCAGTTTTTACATTCAACCAACGGATCTGTAAAAGTATCTACGTGACCACTAGCTTGCCAGACTTTCTGGTTCATCAAAATAGCTGCGTCAACACCGTACATGTCATCTCTATCTTCTACAAATGTCTTCCACCAGAGGTTCTGAATGTTCCTCTTTAAAGTCACACCAAGAGGCCCATAGTCCCATGTACCGCTCAGACCGCCATAAACCTCAGAACCCTGATAAATAAACCCACGGCGTTTACACAAACTTACGATACTATCCATGCTGACTTTTTCTTTATTCTCTTTACTCATATTGCAATTATTATAACAGATGGCAGGTAAAGTTATAATCAGGGTTTGACTCCACTATAGTCACCGGATATTTCTTTTTTAATTTAGGAATAACTTCTTCGACCATTTTTTGCTCATTTTCGACAAATATCAAAGGGTCATCATGGAAATAGCCTTGTTGCCACCAACTCTTTTGTGAAAGTCTAGTGGCGCTAACCTCGCTATTTGCCGTTATTAGAATGATTCTAACTGCGCATTCGGGATTCATATCATGAACTTTATTGAATACGCCCTTATCCATATCGAGATACTGCCATTTGATGAAAACAACATCATTGGTTTTCAATAATTGGCTCACTTCGGCAGATATTGCCAGCCTTTTTTGTTCTGTTTGATCACCATAAAACTGCGCTGTGATTTCGATACTAATCTTGCTTACAACCAATTTCTTGTTTTCTAAATGTAGGTCAGCCAGCAATTTATCTGTCGGTTTATTAGTAATATAGTCGCAGAAAGTCTTCTTCCCAACTGCACTGCTTGTGCCAAAAACCCAAATAATTTCTTTCATGCAATTCTTTTTATTATTTCTGAAAGGAGTTTGGACGAGGCTGTTTGAAGGGCTTCGTCGCAGACCACTTGCTTGGGATTTTCTGCATCTGAGTAGTACTTAATTAGCTTGACCATAGCTTGGTCGTATTGCCCAACACTGGATGGCACAAATTGATGGCTAGCAAAATCAAAATCAAGCGCCCCATCTGTTAAATCAGTCAAATTGGTAAAATTCAGTGTATATCCACTGATGCTAATTAGATGAATATACAGCCAAATATTGACATTTTTTGGACTAATTTTTTGTTCATTCAGGGCACTTAGACTGGTGCGAAGCAACTCAAAATAATCTTGCCCTTCGCCGTCTAGACTCAGCTTGTCTACGGTCTTAAGCCACTCATAAACCATCATAGTTGTGTCTATATCCTCTAAAATCTTCGGATAATGTTCTATCGTCTTTGCACCTGTTAGCCTGACCATGCCACCCTCTCTGGATTGGACCAAATTAAGCTTGGAATAAGACAAAAGCTCTACGTTGCCAGCCAATTTGCTGGTTGATCTGCGAATTCCCTTTGCCATGACCTTTTGCTTGCCTAACTTTGGGCCAATTACTGTCAGGATACGGTCGTTTTCCCCGTAATTAATGCGGGACAAGATTAAAACACTATCCTCTAAATACTTCATTTTTGGAAGCCTTTTACCTCTGAGCTGAGATCTTTTAGTGAATCTTTGGACTTATGCAGGACTTTGCTGATATTCAGATCGGCCATAACAGTCTTTGGCAGTCCCAATTCCCCCAAATTGGCCCTAGTGTAGACAATACACGGCAGATTCTGCCATTCTGGGTACGACCGAACTTCTTGCAGGAACTCAATACCGTTAGAACTGGGGATGACTAGCTCTAAAATGATCAAATCATAGTTGGTTTTGTCCAGATGATCTAAGCCATCTTGGCTTGTATGGGCGCTGTTAGCTTGCCAACCTTCCGATTCTAACCACTGCACCGTGGTCTTTGCTAGTTCTCTGTCTGGCTCAACTACTAAAATGATCATATTAGTGTGAGTTGTTGGCTAGCTTCTAGGCTCAATGAGAAGCCATAGAGCTTGTTTCTTTTAGTTAGAGCCAGTTGACTGCCCAAAAGCTGGCTAAAAAGCTCTGCAAGGTAATATTCTGGCAAGGCAGAGCTTGATTGTACGGCAAGGGGCATTTTGGCTTTAGATTTGATCAGTTTTTCTACATTAAAGTTCTCTGCAGATAGCGAAACGTCTGAAAACACACCAACTTTGGCTTTGCCTTTGCTCTGATATGCCTCCATGGTGATCTTTTTGTTGGTGGATTGGTTGCCTTCAAATGCAGCAATAAATAGCGCTAAACTCTTAACGATTTCTTTGACAACCCTGAAATCTGACGCAACTAGTGGTTGTTTTTTGTCTATTAACACTTTAATCTGGGGACTAATAGCAAATTGGCTAATTTCGTAGTCCACTAGAGCTAGCACAGCGCCAAGATTCATCGGTTCGCTAATTAAAGCTAACTGCCCTTGCTGATATGATTTGTGCAACATGTAGGTATCGATCAAGGCCAAGCCTCTTTTTGTAAAATCCTCTATCCGAGGGTCAATGTTGCCGGTTTTTTGGGATAATTCATGGGCACGCAAGGTATTGAGGAGATACTGCTCCAGGTCCAGAGCAATTGATCTGATTAGCAAAGATTCTTCTGACTCCCTCGGTAATGTCATTACCCCCTAATTATACACTCATTTATATAGAATTTGACCAACAACCTTCCGCCGACACCAAGGTGTCTGATGCGTCATACTTTCTTGTGTTGACAAGAAAGTATGCAAAGAAACAACAGGCTATTGAATAACATTATTGAAATATCTAAACAATTAACCCAGTTTCTGCGGGACTCCTTCCAGTCGGGCTAAAGCCTAGTCCTCAAAACATGGCGTTAATCGCTCAGATATTTCATCAGTTATTAAATGGCCTGAAATTTAGTTGCTAGATTATTAATAATATTTTCATAGAAAATATACACTCTGCTTCTGGTCAGGCCTTGAGCAGACCTGAGAGATTTCGTCGAGATTACAACTATTAGACGAGGACTGTCTGAATGACCAAAGGGAGAGAGTTCCGCAGTCTGTTGTAATCCTCGACTAGAAATCCCACCCGGGTCTGTTCAATCGCCTGTCGGTTTTGGGTTCCGTTTTGCCGAAACAAAATGGAACAAGAAATGGCTTGCTTGCAAGCCTGCTAATTAGAAATTTCTTATTTATGGAATAAATGTAAACGTTGCTAGGACTGCATTATTATAATCACCAAAATAATCTGTTGATTGACTACTAATCTTGATGGTTTTATCACGAAGCGGAAGTACAACTACTACCCCAGACTTCTTCCCCCCAGGTATCTGCCCCTCAAACCTCAGCCCCTTGACGCTTGGCACTTTTGGCAAGGAATATGGCGTAGCCTTCATCTCACCAGCTTTGACCTGAGATTCATATTTTTTGACCTCTGTGTCATATTGAATATTTGTCACTTCTACTACTGTTGCGAGAGAAACATCCACCCCAGATGACACGACTGCCGGCTGAAATTTAACAGTTGAAGCACTCCCGGAATTGTCTTCGTAAACACTCCAGGTTTTTGGATAACTCAGGTTAAAACTTCCAAATGATTCTGGCCCATTATATACCCTGTACGGCTCTTTTTCTTTTTGGACAAACTCGTTATCTTTCTCTGTTTTGGCCCGCTCTACTGCGATTTTCACCGCTGAGGATATCAACGGATCAACTTGTGTTTTATATTTGGTGCGTTCCGTAAAAGCCCAACCGCCAAAGCCAAGTGCTGCGACCAACAACACAATAGTCAAGATAAATGGGATCAACAAAACATTTATCTGCCCAGATTGTTCGTTCTTAACATTCATACCGCTAATGTTAGCATATTTTTTAATATTTGTAGAGATGTACGGCAGATTCTGTCTTAACCGGTTTTCTCCCCGGTATAGCAAACCCCACACTGACTAATTTGACCGGTTTTTTTAGGCTTAACATCTTTTTATCCAGCTTTTTCATATATGCCCCTGCCAAAAAAACAAATATTCCGTCTGCACCCGACAAATCTGCCAGCCAATAATTTTTTAATTTGATCTTGATGGTCTTTCGGTATTTGAAACAAACCACAAGAGAGACCAGATACAAAATGGGGTTCAGCTCGTAGCCGATACAGTTAATCCCTCGCCTTGCAGCTTCTCTGAGAACTCGCCCATCACCAGAGCCAAGCTCAATCATAGTCTGACCTTTTTGCAAATTCAACAGATCAAGCCCTGCGTTAATATGTAATTTTTTGCTAGGGACATATGGCGCCCCCACCAAGACTATCCCCGTAAAGCAGATCAGAAGGAACCCAAATATTAGATAAATCACTTTTTCTTCGTATCCAACTGAGTTAAATATGCTTTGATCTGCTCAATAAGTTTTTGGCCTTTTTTTTGCAAAGCAATCGCATCATCTATATCGATATCGCCAGAACTTAGTTGAGACAATACCTCATCTAGTTCTTGTTTTAGGTCTTTGTAAGTCTTTTTCATTTCGATTAATTATACCCTCTCTACTGTAGAATAAATAGTTCCGTCAGCCAAAATTACCTCTAAGCCATCACCAATTTTTAAGCCTTTTTTGCTGATTAATCGCTTCCCGGACTTTCTAACAACCGCATAGCCACGATGCAATATTGTCCGTGGATCCAATGACTCAAGCAATTGCTGTTTTATTTTTACATCATGCATTTCTCTAGTAATTACCTCTGTAAATAGCCGATTAATTGCTTCTTTGTACTGATCTATCTCGTCTCTTTTGGCTTGAATAATGCGTGTGCGAATGTCTTGCATTGTATACATTATTTGTTCTAAAAGCTTCAGCTCATGCTTCAAGTCAGGTACAAGAATTTCCGCTGCGTTGCTGGGCGTGCTTGCCCGCACGTCACAGGCAAGTTCTGCTAGAGACTCATCCCGCTCATGCCCAATTGCCACAAGCGTAGGAACCCTGCTACTGGCGATTGCCCTAACTACCCGCTCATGGTCAAAAGCAACCAAATCGTCCTTTGAACCACCACCACGAACAATAACAATCACCTCTGCGTCTGTTTGATTGGCCTGGGACGTTGCTGAAATGATCTGATCAGGCGCGTCTGCCCCCTGAACCTGGACATCATAGGTTTTTATATCGAGGCTAGACCAACGACTGTTGATAATCTTTATAAAATCGCCATATCCAGCAGATTCTTTTGACGATATTAGGGCGATCTTCTCTGGTGGATACGGCAATAGCCTCTTGCGAGCTGGGTCGAACAACCCCTCTTTTTCTAGTTTTTTATAGAGTAGGGCATTGGCTTTTTTGATCGAACCCTCTCCAACAGGTTTTATAGAACTGACTAATATACTAAAGCCAAAGTTATTGTGGAGCCTTGGCCGACCAATGATTTGGACCTGCATGCCATCCTCAAGAGGTCCAGGCAAAACATAAACCGTTCCAAACATCTTAATAGAGGATTCTTCATCTTTTAAATCAAAATATACCCACTTATTCTTGCTGATCCGCAGATTAGACACTTCACCAAATATACTAACTGCCGGGTATAACATCTCTATTGACTGGTTAAATACCGCGACAAACTGGCTAACGCTGAACTCTGGTAACTCTAGTTTACTATGCATTTTTTGGTCTTCTATTAATGTTTTTGCTGTAGAAATAATAGCCAATGGGTAGCTGGATCAACATGCTGAGGATTCGATACATAATCACCACCGGAATACTGATAGACGCCGGCACACCGGCGGCAAGTAAAACTGCAGTGGTCAAACCCTCGTAAATACCCACCCCACCTGGCAAAACCGATATTAACCCAGCAAAATTAGCAATTGCGTAGGCGATAATAACTGCCCCTATGTTCACCGGAGCGCCAAAAGCGATATAAACAGTATAGATGGTTGCTACCTCACTGAGATTGGCCATCAAAGCGTGAGCCATGGGCGCTTTCAACCCTGATAATTTGCCCCTCATCAACAAATAGTTATCATGCAGTTCGCCAAATAACTCTTCTACCTTCAGCAATTTGATAGATTCCTTGCCACCAAATCGAGATTTATGTAAAACCCAATTGATAATTTTTGCTAAAAACACCATAAAACTGTTGATGCGTTTTTTGTCACTGACAATGTACATAGTCAATATTGTCCCAACCGCCAAAAGAGTGATCAAAGAGCTAGCAATTAATATAACCAAGTCACTGGCTTTCCCTTCTATGGCCAGAGCAAGTAGCCCAATAAAAAGCAAAACCTGAAAAGACAAAAACACACTGACGAACCGCATCATTTGGACTGTAGTCGCTGTGCCCGCAGAGACCTTAAATTGTTTCATTCTTAGACCAAAATACGAAAACCCACTAACTCCAGCTGTTGGAAATATATTATTTACAAAGTTAATCTCAAAAGCTACTTTGAGCATCTCCTTATACGGAATATGTTTGTTAAACAAAGCAAAATAATGACGATACATCCGAGTATAGGCATTATAATTAAAACCTTGCCAAATTATCATTATCAGCAAAAGACTAGAGTTAATCTGTCCAAAATTAGAGACAGTATCACCAATTTGCTCTCTCGATACGTAAATCAGACCAGCCAATGCCGCAAATGTAATAAACGTCAAAAACATTCGCCACCTATAGAAAATAAAGTGTTTTATTTCACCCATAACTACAATGGATTATAACAGATAATAGAGGTTATTGATCAAGCAGTGCACGACAAAAAATAACATTTGCTGCCGCCGTTGGTCCCCAATATGACGCCCCTATTGGCGTGCCTGTGACTGAATTGTAGCCTTCAGAAAATTTACCGTGGCCATTTTTACCCTTCTTTGAGGCCAGATATGCCTGCACCACAGACTCTCCGATAGCTTGTTTGAGATTTCTTTCACGCTCAATATCTGATTCCAGAGCATTAAACATCAAAAAGTTGACCATCGGATGCATCGCACCCCTGTGTATCAACCCATCTTCGTGCCCAGTCGAAACCGGAAAATTCCTAGCCACTGTGTCTCTTTCTAGAGCAGACAGTGTCAAATTAAACTGTTCAGTACTCATGGCAGCTCTACCCAAAAGAGCAATATACGGCTCCGCCCCCATATGACCTGCTAGCAGTTCATTAGATTGAGGCAAACGCGAAACAAAAGCGCCTGATTCTTCATCCCAAAGCTTATTTAGACTACTACGGGTTTTCATAAAATTAATTTTTAAGTGATCTGGAATGGTTTTGCCGGCAATAGCATACAACTCTTCTATTGCTTGATTATCAGCAATCATTACTCCGTTGACAGCGACGTCTTGTAGTCTAAAGTCATCTTTTGCCCCATATAACTTGGCTGCCGTTCGGAGTGACATGTATTGACCAGCGTCATAGGTTGAATCTCCCCTCCTCAGTACCTTACCCCCACCCTTTAACTGCAAATAAAGCCTGGCAACATTTTGGACGAATTGGTTATTCCTGGTTTTTTCTTCTAAACGTGAGAGTTTACTTTCTTTAAGCCTTTCTAGAGCCTCCTTGTTACCTGTCCCATGTCTAAAAAAAGTCTCATCTGGATGTGTCTGGACTATCAAACCATCACGGTACATATCTCTTTCTTGGTATTGCCATAATTTAATCTTTTCTAAGCCAGGTAAGACCTTTTGTACCCACGATTCTCTCGTTGATCCTTCCGGTAAAGCCTCTGCAATGGCCAGTGCGGTCATACTCATCATCGGTATTCCGGAATGCGGTGTAGCCATAGCCCCGTTTTCCAGCTTTTTCGCTTTTTCTACAATTGGACCGTCGATGAATCTTCGGCGCAGGCTTGTGGTATCAACAATCAAATGAGGCACACGTCCTTCTGGCGTGATTCTCTCCAACCAGAAATCAAACATTTCCTGGGCTTGCTCAACATTACCTCTGGCAATATCAGCCAGCGTGTAGACATAAAGTTCATGAGCCCAGTGGTCGCTATGACTCTTAGCGGTTAGCGGATCAACTCTGCCTTCTCTTGATTTTTCCAAGGCAACATAAGCCTCTGTATTGACTATTAATAAATCCTCTCTTGACAGCTCAGGTCTAATCACATCTATATTATATCATTTTTTGTCAATATATTCAAAGTATTTAAGATGTTATACTGTGAACATGTACATAAATATCCTAGGCAGACAGCCAGAAATTGGCATCGCCGAGCTTGAAAGTCTTTACGGCGCGGAAGCTTTAACGCCTCTGCCTCCCTACGCATGCTTAATTAATTCTGAGCAGATTGATTTTGATCGACTTGGCGGTTCGCAGAAATTAGCCAAAGTTCTGACGACTCTACCTACAAATGACTGGCACAGTATTACCAGATACATCTCTGGCGCTCTGCCAGGATACATACAGAACATGCCAGAAGGCAAAGTAAAATTCGGCCTGAGTGTCTACGGTGTCAACATCTCACCGAGTAAGATCAATGCCAGTGCTCTGCAACTAAAAAAGGTCATAAAATCATCAAAAAGAGGCGTCCGAGTTGTACCTAACAAGGAAACTCACCTTTCTACCGCCCAAGTTTTGCATAATGGTTTGACTTCCTCCGTTGGAATTGAGCTTTTAATCATCAAATCTGGCAAAAGGACAATAATTGCCAGAACAACCCATGTCCAAGACATCAATGCCTACGCCCACCGCGACCAAAACCGTCCCATGCGCGACACCAAAGTTGGCATGTTACCACCTAAGTTGGCCCAGATCATCATTAATCTAGCCAATCCAGAGCCAAATAGCATTGTTTTGGACCCTTTTTGCGGAACAGGTGTAATGCTCCAAGAATCGTTGTTAATGGGCTTCAGCGCAGCAGGATCAGACCTAGACGAGAGAATGGTTGAATACTCTGCCAAGAACATCCAATGGTTAAATCAAAAGGTTAATTTTACGGGCACTTTAAGCATAATTGAGCAAGCAGACGCCACAAACCATATCTGGCAGAGTACCCCAGATCGTGCTGCTTCAGAAACATATTTAGGTCGTCCGCTTTCTTCAGAGCCAGACAGCCAGACTCTAAGCAAAATCATGAATGATTGCGACACAATTCACACTAAATTTCTAAAAAATATTGCCAAGCAGACTTCTCTCGGCTTCAGAATGTGTCTTGCTGTGCCTGCGTGGAAAACTCGCCAAGGGTTCAAGCACCTCAAAACTCTTGATTCTCTCGAGAAATTGGGCTATAATAGGCTTAAGTTTGTTCACGCTGAGGATAAAGATCTTATTTACCACAGAAAAGGTCAGTTCGTAGGTCGAGAACTTGTAATTTTAGAAAGAAAATAATTCCCGCTCCTGAAGATTCTTTGTGTCAGATAAATTACAAGGAAGAACTTGAGCATCGCAAATGAGCCGTAGTAAAGCTACGGTGAATGCGAAGCGGAAATTCTGACGCAGTAATTTACTGACAGAAAGGATCGAAATGTCAAAAGTTAAAGCAGGTGGATCAAGTAAGAATAATCATGACAGCCCCGGTCAACGACTTGGTGTTAAGCTTTTTGGTGGTCAGAGCGTCAAAACCGGTCAAGTTATTGTCCGCCAAACAGGAATGACCAAACGTGCTGGCAAAGGCACATTCCTTAGCCGCAACTTTACTATTCATGCATCAAAAGACGGAAAAGTAGTCTACAAAAAGCGACGCTTCAAGCTCTTTAGCGGACAAAGTGCACCCCGCACCGAAGTCACAGTAGAATAAAACTCCTAGACTTTAATACCTAGTTTTTGGGCAAATCTTATTGCTTCGTAACCACGAGTTGTCAGAAATGGATGTGATGCTGTTGACTGTGCCATCAGTTTCATCAACCCATGACTCATTTTTTGCTGGAAGGCGATGCCTTCTTCTCCCATATATTCTGCAAATTTCGAACCAACATAAACTTTGGTCAAAGCAGAAACAACAGTATGCGGGTTTCTTGTGTACGCAACTGCCACTCTATCTGCAGCTAATTCTGCGCGCCTACCCCAAAATCCAAATATCCAACCAATTACCGGACCCAAAAACGGTACGAGCACAGCCAGTGGATTAACGTAAGCACTGACCCAAGTATGTTTCAATTTAATGTGCCCCATCTCATGAGCAATTATGCTAGTAACTTCTTGCTGAGTCAGTTCTTCTACTATTGCCGAGTGCAAAACAATAGTATATGGCTTGATATACCCAATAGCAAATGCATTAAGAAATGGGTTTTGACTGATAAAAACATCTACCTGGGGCATGTCCAAATCGCGACTAATTTTGTTCGCAATATCTCTTAAAAATGAATGCCTCCCATTTTGTACTCTCAGTGCATTACCAAGATAATTGATTTGGTACAAACGGACAGCAAAAAGAGAAAAACCCAGCACGCCGAAGATTACACATGCATTAAATATCAGATCAGCAGGGCCTTTGCCGAGAAACATTACAAAAATCAGAGAAATCACGACCAAAGCGATTGTTAGCCAGAGCACTACTCCATCGCCCACCCTTCTAACCTGTTTGACTATGCTTTTCGCGTACTCTTTGTTATTCAAGTTTTGCACCGTTTAATAGTTTGTCAATTTCTGGAGAATATTTGTTAAATGTGTCTGTCTTTTCAATCACACCGACTATATACATTGAGCCATTTCCGCTCATAATCAACTTCATTTTCATAGTACCACGTACATCTCCGTCCTTGAACTCACAGCTAAACTTTACAGTAATTTCTATTCTTTTATTTTCTGGAGCAATAACTTCAGAGCTTACGTCTGGCTTATCCTTACACTCCGAATTAAGATCTTTTGTGAAAGATTGTGTCAGACTATCTTTTATGGTATTGAGAAACCCAGGTTGGGCAGATTCTGCTTGTTTTAAATCTTCCGGTGAAAACTTAAATGAAGAAGCAGCCGTAGCAACTGGTATAGCTACCATGACCCCTCCAGAATCAGCAATCCTGATACTATCAAGTCCACTTGTTTTGCTTTTAGAGGTATCCTTGTCGAACTTAATATTGGAGTAGACTGTGCCTTTCATTTCAGTATCACTTATGTCACTCTCCACTGTGTACTTTTTGGGGACATCTATTGTTATTTTTTTGCCACTACTTTCAAATGTCTTTTGCGACACCTGGGTATAATCCGCGGGTGTTTTACCACTTATGCCCGCCATTACGCCGATAAAAAATATGATGCTCATGAAGGACGTAATAAGTCCTATTAACACGCTAATAATGCCCATAATTAACAGTGGTGGATTTTTGCCTTTTGCTTTAATGATAGAAATTATACCCAGGACAAAACCAATAGGAGCAAAGATTACGGTTATAACCAAAACTAAACTAATAATACCCAAAACTGGGCTTTTACTTGTATCAGCTTGATAATAATCAGGACCCTGCTGTCCAGACGCAAGGGGGCTACTTGGTGGAGTGGTGGGCTGACTCACTGTCGGTGGCGGTGGTGGCGGAGCTTGTTGTGTTGGCTGCTGTGGTGGGATCTGCTCTGGGGCGATGGCTTGAGGTTGGACAGAAGCATTTATCCCAGTGTTCAATGGATCCGGCTGAGAAGCCTCTGGTGATGGTGTATTTGTAGGTGTGACCACTGTCGGCGGTGTGTCAACTTGAACGCTGGGGATCGGCTGATTTTGTTCTATATTGGGTTGTGCGTCAATTTGGGGATTTGGAGATTGCTGATTTTGGCTGACCCCTGGCTGTACTGTTTCTCCTGGCTGATTAGCTCCGTTAACATTTTCATCTTGTGGGTTCATTGTTGTACTCCTAATTACTTTTACATATTGCGTATATTAGTAATTACACCCTCTGTGTTCATTATTACTAAGATAAAACTAACCACATTCATAATTATAACACCAGCTCTAGCGGATGACTTGCCCCCACGTTTTACTATCAAATAGCTAATGACAATTGCACATAAACCACAAATTACTGCAATTAGAGAAAACAACATAACTATTATATGGGTTATTGTTTGTTGAGTGGCGTCATATCCAATAAAAGAGACAAAAATATACGACAGGGCAAAACCAATAAGTGGCAAGGCTATGCCTGCCACTACGCCCAATGAAGCTACCGTTAGCGCGGAGTATTTCTTTTTTGGTTGAGTCGCCTCAGAATATAAGCCTGCGCCAACAGCGCCTACTGATGGCTGGGATGCAACGCTTTGTTGTTTATTGATATCTGGCATTTGACATACTTTGTTTTCATTTTTATATTATTTACTTATTTCTCAGTTTATTTAAGATCAAACTGCTTGTCAATCTGTCCTAAGCAACGCCTAGGTGTTGTTTTATGGTATCAACAACGTCAGCGACTACAACTTGCGATTTGACCAAGTAATCATTTGCCCCCATTTGCATTGCCTTTGCTTTATCACTATCCTGACCGAGTGCAGTCAGCATAATAATTTTTACATCTGATGTTTCTGGTGTATTACGCAAAATGTCCAACACATCAAAACCACTAACTTTGGGCATCATAATATCTACCAATATCAGGTCTGGTTTGTATTCGATAGCTTTAGCAAGAGCTTCTTCTCCGTTGGCGACACGTGCGATTTTAAAACCTTCCGCTTCCAAACGCACCACATAAACATTCGCTAGATTGTCATCATCCTCGACTAAAAGTACCTTTTTATTTGAATTCATGCCTCTTATGTTAATCTATATCGCGGATTATTTCAAGGCTTTAATAAAACCGACAAACAATGGGTGTGGTCTGACTGGGCGAGATTTAAATTCTGGGTGAAACTGTGATGCCACATAAAAGGGGTGGTCTTTACCTTCTATAACCTCGACTAGATTACGCTGCAAATTGCGCCCAACTACGTTGATACCAGATTGTTCTAACACATCCATATAATCATTGTTGCACTCATATCTGTGCCGATGTCTCTCGACAATATTTTCGACTTTGTATAGTTCGTAAACCTTCGATGATTTATCAAGTTTGCAGTCATAATTACCGAGACGCATAGTCCCGCCAGTATTTTCTTTACCGAGCTGATCAGGCATCGTATAAATAACTGGATTTTTAGTATCCGGATCAAATTCTACAGAATTAACGTCTTTTGTGACAAGTTGACGCCGTACCGCTGCAATAATAGCCACCTGAAGACCTAAGCATAACCCCAAATATGGTATATTTGCCCGAAAAGCATAATCTGCAGCAAAAATCTTGCCTTCTGCTCCTCTTTGCCCAAAACCACCTGGCACCAAAATACCATCATAATTTTTTAATTGATCTTCAGAATTTAACTTTTCGGAATCAATCCAATCAACCTCCAGATCAATGTTATGCCACAACGCTGCAGCGCGAAGCGCCTCAAATACAGATATATATGTATCCTGATTATCTAAATATTTTGCAACGAAGGCAATGCTCCGTTTTGTACGGTTTTTGGTCAAAGCAAGATCTACCATCTTATGCCATTCTTTGTTTTCCGGTTTTTTGACTTTTAGACCAAGTCTATTGACAATGTAATCGCCAATTTTTGAGTCTTCCAAAGTTAGCGGGACTTGATAAATGCTCTTTGCGGTTGGCAGTACGACAATGGCTTCTTCTGGAACACCGCTAAACATACTCGTTTTAGTAACAATATCACGCCCTGGTTGACTCTCACATCTAATTGCCAAAATATCAGGCATAATACCAACTGCACGAAGGTCTCTAACGGCGTTTTGCGCTGGTTTAGTCTTGAATTCCCCAGAAGCTCCCAAATACGGCGCATAAACAACATGGACAAACAACGCACTGTCATGTCCTTGCTTGAACCCCAGTTCCCTTATCGCTTCGATAAACGCCGGACTTTCAAAATCTCCGACAGTTCCACCAATTTCTACAATATGCACATCCGAATTTTTACCAGCCTCTACAATTTTTTTCTGAATCAAATCTGTTAAGTGTGGAATTACTTGAACAGTTTTGCCCAAATAATCCCCGCCTCTTTCTTGTTCTATGAGCTCTTTAAGAACGCGACCACTCATTAAACTACTTTTTTGAGACATTTCCTCATCTAGAAATCTCTCATAATGCCCGAGGTCAAGATCTGTTTCTGCACCATCTGCTGTGACAAAACACTCGCCATGTTCTGCCGGATTGAGTGTACCTGCATCAAAATTGAGGTACGGGTCACATTTTTGAATACTAACTTTGAGCCCACGACTTTTTAGGATGTTTCCGATAGATGCGGCAGTGATGCCTTTGCCAAGCCCAGATAGTACGCCTCCTGAAACAAAAATAAACTTAGTCATAGCCATGACCTACACACCACACCTTTCTGCCGACCAGCGAAGCTGCCCACTCCAAAGGTGTTCTTGGCGTAGAATCAATTTTTTATTTGTGATACTCACTCCGCCGTACCAAATGTACGACTTGTTCCGTTTCTCAATAATAAAATTGATTCTACGTCCAAGTGTGTTGGTCATGCTTATAAATATCCCATTTTATCTATATATTCTACATCAATTAACTATAAATATCCAATAATAACTTCCACGAACTACTGAAAGTAACTGACAGTGTTTATTGTCTCAACTTGGTGATCGCGGCGTCTTTTTGGGGGTCTTTGTTGTTCTTATAGTCATCGTCGGTGATTTTTATTTCTTGATCTGGCTTAATGCCTTGTTTATCTATGTTCTTGCCATTTGGGGTAAACCACCTGGCAATTGTGACTTTAAGAGATGCACCTCCCGCCAAATTGACTACCTGCTGGACACTTCCTTTGCCGTATGACTTTTCGCCGATGAGCGTTGCGAATTTATGGTCGCTCAAAGCCCCTGCAATTATTTCGCTGGCACTAGCACTACCACTGTTAATTAATACGACAGTGGGAACGCCTTTGAGAATATTATCGCCAGATGCATTAAGCTTTCTGATTGATTTGCCACCACGTTTTTCCTCTACCACGAGCTGATTTTGGTCCAACCACAAGCTGGTAAGATCAACAGAAGCATCGAGTAGCCCACCGGGGTCATTGCGCAAATCAAGAACAATACCTTTGACATTTTTAGTTTTGAAATCAACTGCAGCTGCTCGGGTCAAACGTGCTGTATCATCGCCAAACCTTGACACCTTAATTACCCCCACTCCGTCAATAATTTCGCTTGTTACGCTTGGCAAGGTTATTTGTTCTCTGGTTACTTCAAAATCAAGTGGCTTGCCATCTCTAACTATTTTTAGTTTGACCTTTGTGCCCTTTGGTCCACGTATCTTTTTGACTGCTTGCGAAACAGATATATCGTAGGCCGTCTCACCATTTATTTCTGCAACTACATCTTTTGCCCGAATGCCGGCTTTGTCGGCGGGATATCCTGAAATTGGAGACACGACTTCTACGTATTTGTCGTTTTTGCTGAGTTCTGCACCAATCCCTTCAAAACTTCCAGAAAGCTCATCGCTAAACTCTTTGCTTTCGTCAGCTGTAAAATACTCTGTATATGGATCGCCTGCGGATCGTACCAATCCCTCTTTGAGACCATCATTCAACTTCTGCTGGTCTAGCTGCCCATCAAAGTTATTCTTTAACTGATCATATACTTGATCTACGTCTGAATAATTAAGTTTTGCATTTTGGGTTTGCAGACTTTTTTGGTACACCCTATCAGGAGTAAATTTGTAGCTATATTTGCCAAAATATGCCCCGAGCAGAAATATAAAAGAAATGATCGCGATATTACGAACAAAGCTTGGCCACTTTCGCTTTTTTGGAATTTTTATATTGTCTTCTTCCACCTGTTTCCCCCTTTGATCTATTCATACATTCTAGCTTTTTATGTAGTTAATGTCGATAGACAGATGCGTATTTTAAGCAAAATCTAAGGAGGAAGAGACCTTCCCAAGGTTTTCCCTCCGCCAATTCCCTAATTGATAATACACACATCAATCATTACTTGCTCATTATTGATGTGTGCCCATGGAAAGGGAGGATCCCGAAGCTTTAGCTGAGGCTAAGGAGGCGAAAAACCTCTCTGGGTTTTCCCTCCTTAAGGCTTAGAAGTGGATGAAGGCAAGCCCAGCAGGGCTAATATTATAACCTTCGGAATATGTTCCGTTATATGAGTAGTTATAATCACTAACATTAATCGTGCCGTTAGGGTTAACACTTTCGACGTACATAGAGTGACCATAATAGCCAACATTCATAATTGCAATATCACCTGCACGTGGGGAACCATCTACGGGGATTCCTTCAGCGCGAGCGTTATCATCCCATTGGTTAGCATTGCCCCGTCCACCCCAATACGGCATATAGCCTCGAGTTTCATAGACTTTCCAGGCGGTGTAACTAACACATTCACGGTTATACATACCCCAACTGTCCAACATAGAGTCTTGAGGAGAATTCCGCCAAATATTCGGATAGGTATCACGACCATTTGATCCGGCAACAACTCTTGAGCCATTACCTTGAAAGAATTTGGCGTTTTCTGCAGCTTGCTGTGAGCGAAGCTGAGAGGCCTTTGCGCTATTGTCTTTGATCTGGGCATTTAGCGCGTCTTGCTGACCTTGGTTTAGCCCTAACAAACGATCATTTTCTGCGCGTTGAGCGACTATCTGATTTTGTAGAATTTGCTGTTCTGCAATAATTTTCTCTGTAGTTGCTTTTTGCGTGCTAAGATCTAGTTTAAGCTGTTGCACGCGATCAAGTGTGGCTTTTACTTTGTTCTGAACGCTTTCTTTATATTGCTGCTTGTCAAAGAATTCGCTTAAGTCTTTTGATGATGCCAACATCTCTAGCGTACTAACGTCCCCATCCAAATACATACTTTTAATTATTCCGCCAAGTATAGTGCGCTGTTTGGCTAATTCTACCTCTGCTTTTGCTATCTCAATCTTTAGCTCTTCGATCTTTTTGCGATTGGCATCAATTTTATTTTGCATAGCGTTAATATCGGCTTGGAGTTTCGATATAGTGTCTGCTAAAGAAGTGGCTTCCGCACCAAGTTGAGAATTCTGAGTTTGTTTGACAGAGGTGTCTTGGTTCAAAGCTCTAATCTGATCATCAAATCTATCCGCCCGCACCATTGGCACTATCAAAACAGCCACTACAAAACCCGTTACGGTAGTGGTATAAAGTGCTGTTTTGAGTTGTCTTCTCATTAATTAACCTTGTCTATTGATGATATTGTTTTATTTTTGTTATCCAGTTGTTTTATTCTAACAAAAAACGTAAGCTTTTTCAAGTGATAAATCCTCAAATTGCAAGATATTTGACAAAGTCTATGTTGTGCGGCTAAAACACTTCACATTTAATGCGATACGGCTCAGGTGGGTATAGTACGATCTAACAGCATTGCGATAAAACCTTACACGCTTTTTATCACCTTACTTTTTCTCAGTAGCAAGAAAAAGTAAGCAAAAAGTGCCACCCTTAGCTAAAAACAATCCATGAACTATTCAAACAACCTCTTAGCAGGCTTGCAGGCAAGCCATCTCTTGTTCCATTTTTGTGTCGACAAAAACGGAACCCAAAAAACGACAGGCTATGAACAGACTTGATGAGACTACCAGTCGATAGTTACAACAGCCTGCGGAACTCAGCCAGTAAACTGGCTTCAAACAGTCCTCGCCTTAGTAGTTGTAACATCGACGTAGTCTCTCGGGTCTGGTTCATGGCCTGAGAAGGCTTCCCTAGTATATTTCCTTAGGAAATATTATTAATCATGACTTTAGACTGCTATTGGTCAGGCTGTTGTTTGTTTGTATACTTTCTTGTCAACACAAGAAAGTATGGTGATTAAATCCTTGAGCTTTAAGTGCAATGGAAATTAAAAGCTGTATTTTATTTCTTATAATGTTTGTTGGCGACGTCGCCAGAGAACGTGGGATTTCTTCTGAGAAAATCGCAAAAATCGCTTTGTAGCGATCAATGCAGAAACTGCCCCGATAAAAATACCCAGTAGGAATTGCATGCCCAAAAATATATAGAAATGATCTATAAAGTATTGATTGGCATAAGTTAGATCAAGAAGACCTAAGCTGCTGGAGTTAAAAGCTTGATCTTGGATTAAAAACAAAGAATTACAGATAATTATAGACAGTATGGCTGATACAATTCCGTAAAACATTGTTTCTACAATAAACGGTCCACGTATGAACCAAGTGCTGGCACCAAGAAGTCTCATGATCCGAAGTTCATCCCGCCGGTTAAAAATAGCCATCTGGATAGTGTTAAAAATAATCAACATCGATATGACAGTAAAGACAATTACTGACACCAACACGGCTTTTTTGAAGAAGCTGGTGGCATTTGATATTTTGTCTATGGCCTCTTTACGATCACCAGAGTAAGACGTTTCATCTGATTGAAGTGCCTTTATATCTGGGGTTTCGAGTATCGCTTTAATCTCTTCGTTGCGGGTCGGATCTTTTGGCTTAACCTGGATAGTTGCCGGCAGAGGATTATCTGTCTGGGACACAGCCTGCAGTAGCTCAAGATTATCTTTGTTATCTGCGCGATACTGAATTAAAGCATCTGATTTGGAAACATATTTGACACTTTTTACGTTATCAAGTCCCTGTAACTTATTAATCAATGCGTCTTTTTTATCTGGTGAGACATTGTCCTTTAGATATACAGAGACGACAATCTTATTGTTGATTTCCTCAATTGAATGGTTAAATGTCGCATTGGCTATAACAAAAAACAGAACAATGGTCAGTGTGACAACCATCACCGCAGTAGCTGCAACACTTAGAGAAATATTCCTAAAAAAGTTAACAAATCCGGTCTTAAAAATTCTTCCTAGAGTTGTTGATCTTCTGCCTCGTGTCTGCTTACCCATAAAACCTAAACCTCGTATGATGCGTTAGCCTTGTCACTAACGATTTTACCGTCGCTTATTGTTATAACTCTTCTTCTAAGCTTGTTAACTATGTCTTGGTTGTGTGTGGTGAGTAGCACTGTTGTGCCAAATTTGTTGATTCTCTCAAGCACCCGAATAACGTCCCATGCATGCTTGGGATCAAGGTTACCGGTCGGCTCATCAGCAATTAAAATTTTTGGCTGCCTCACGATAGCACGAGCAATGGCTACTCTCTGCCTCTCACCCCCGGAAAGCTCACGCGGGTATCTGGATTCTTTTGATTTGAGCCCAACAATCGATAGAACTTTAGGTACAGTGTGTTTAATTTCGCGGTTGCTAACTCCTACTATTTCAAGGGCAAAAGCCACATTCTCAAAAACCGTCTTGTTGGGTAAAAGTTTGAAATCCTGAAAAACCACCCCGATCTTACGGCGAAGATTTGGTATGTCTTTGTCTTTGAGGTTTTCATAATCAATTCCGCCAACAATAATTTTGCCGCTGGTTGGCTTTTCTTCGCGTGTTAAAAGTTTAAACAATGTTGATTTGCCTGCACCGCTCTGCCCTACAACTATCACGAATTCTTTGGGCTCAACATGCAAACTAACCCGAGAAATCGCTGCGTCTTCAGAGTCTTTGCCATATACCTTTGAAACCCTATCGAGCAATATCATTGTATTATTATAGCAAACTTTGGATACTCGTCTGGTTTTTGCTAATATGAGTAAGAAAGGGACCACTAAGCTTGCTGTTATATGTGCTTGCTAGCCATGACATGATGATTTTTGAGGTAAAAATTTATAATAAATTCAGAAGCATATCTAAAGATACTTTGAGGAATTTTTATATATTTTTAACCAAAAAGGACGTGGCTTGGCTGTGAGGATATATGACAACAAGCTTAACACCGTGGAAGAACGTGTATTGAATGAGTCTGCCCTTAGGGATAATTCTTACCCTGGCAGAGGAATAATTATGGGGATTAATAGTAGTGGCACACATTTTGTGCAGGTCTATTGGTTGATGGGAAGAAGTGAAAATTCACGAAATCGTATTTTTGTGGTTGAAAATAATACATTGAGAACTAGAGCTTATGACCCAAGCAAAGTTGAAGACCCCAGCTTGATCATCTATGACGCTATGGTCGAGATCGACAATATGCATATCGTCAGTAACGGCGACCAGACATCTACCATTGCAAATTTGTTGGATCAAGGAAAAACATTCGAGGAAGCCCTGACGGCTAGAACTTATGAACCCGATGCGCCGCACTTTACGCCAAGAATTTCTGGAGTTTATGCTACATGTGGAACTGCCAAACTATCTATAATTCGGAAAAATAATGAGAAAACTGACCACAAAACCTTTAATATTGATCTACAAAACACCGTACCCGGAGAAGGATTTTGTCTCCATACATACAAATCAGATGGCAATCCCTTGCCATCCTTTGACGGAGACCCCCTAGTTGTTGGTCTGCTTGAATCCGCAGAGGAGACAGCAAATAAATTCTGGGGTTTGCTTAATGAAGATAATCGGATAAGCATCGGGGTAAAGTTTATTCCTCTCGATGGCGGAGACCCAGAATTTAACATTATTAACAAGAACGGAGACAGACAGAAGTGAGCCAAAAATTATCAGAAATAGACATAACATATGGCGAAAACCCCCAGCAAAAATGCTACGGCATTGATATGGCGACTGGAGTCGCAAATGACCCACTCGCCATCGGTAATTTTGAGCTAACTCAGGGTGCAAATCCAAGTTTTTGTAATATAACAGATTTGGACAGAATGCTCCAAACAATCACTCACATCGCTGCTGTGTATTTTCTAAACACAGGCAAAACTCCACTGATTGCTATCGGTGCAAAACACGGTAATGCCTGTGGTGTTAGTGTTAGCGAGAACTGGGAGCAAGCCGTTCATAACATGCTAAATGGTGATCTGCGGGCTATTTTTGGCGGATCGATAATGGTCAGCTTCCCCGTTGATGGCGAAATAGCTAACGAGCTAGTCACTTATAATTCAAAGTTTGGCAAAAGACTGCTGGATATGGTGGTGGCTCCGTTTTTTACTCCAGAAGCTCTAGAAGTTCTGCAAAGGAAAAATGGAAAACTCCGTCTTTTTGCTAACCCGGCGCTAGCTACATTGGATAAAAATTCTCTTGACTGCCAAAAAAGAGACCGATACCTGCGTGGTGGACATATCACTCAGGATAATTACACAAATATTTTTGATTTTAAATCTCCCGCAGTAACCAAAAATGCTATCGAGATGTCTGAGGGGCAAAAGAGCTCACTCATGCTTGCTTGGGCAATCGCTGTGACCAGTAACAGCAACACAATTACATTGGTCAAAGACAATATGCTTATCGGCAACGGCGTAGGACAGCAAGACCGAGTTTCTGCCGCAGAACTTGGCGTCAAAAGAGCTAGCGCCGCCGGACATGACACCAATGGATCAGTGGCTTTTGGTGATAGTTTCTTCCCGTTCACGGACGGCCCAGAGGTCTTGGCAAAAGCTGGCGTTAGTGCAATACTCACCACTAATGGCTCCGTCAAAGACGCCGAAGTTGCGAAGTCTCTAACAGATAGAAATGTTGTCTTCTGGACTGTACCTGACAATGCTGGCTCCGACTCCGGGCGTGGCTTCTACGCCCACTAAGAAACCTTAAGGAGGGGAAACCCAAAAAGGTTTTTCGCCTCCTTAGACTACGCTATCGCTCCGTGATCCTCCCTTTCCATAGTTAATAATTCTGATGAGTAAATAATCAGAATTATTGTGTTTAATTACTACTATAGGGTGTGGTTGATGTAGGCGATACAATTTTGAACAAGAATAATCAAATCGTCGTGACCAAACATAAACTATACTCTAATAATTTACACGATCGTTTAAATTATTAGAATTGCTATTTTGATTAGATTACTGTGTTTTGTCTGGCAAGACTATTGAGTAAAGTCTGACTTATTAACTTAAGTTTTGATTTATGTAGGCGGTGATGAAGTCGTCTATGTCACCGTCTAGGACTTTATCGGGGTCTGACGTCTCGTATTTTGTGCGTAAGTCTTTAACTTGTTTGTATGGATGTAAAACGTAACTTCTGATTTGGTTCCCCCACTCTGCTGAGACATTTGGGCCTTTAAGATCTTGAATCTTCTCTTTGTGTTGTTGGAGTTGCAAAGCGACAAGTTTAGAACGCAAAATAGACATGGCCGTTTCTTTGTTCTGGATCTGACTCCGCTCATTTTGAATGCTTACAGTCAGTCCTGTCGGCAAGTGCGTGACCCGCACAGCCGAGTCGGTTGTATTGACGCTTTGTCCGCCATGCCCGCCTGCTCGAAACACATCAATTTTGAGATCCTTTTCGTCAATTTGCAGTGCTTCAGGTTTATCAATCTTGGGCAAAATATCCACTTTGGCAAAACTGGTTTGACGTAAATTGTCTGCATTGAAAGGACTGAGTCTAACGAGACGATGCACCCCTGCCTCGCCCTTTAGCTTTCCGTATAAATAATTACCACCTATGAGCTCTACCTGGACGCTTTTCAAACCTGCTTCTTCACCAGAGGATTCTTCTATAACAGATGACTTGATTCCGTTCTTCTCTGCCCAGCGCAGGTACATTCTGAGTAACATTTGTGTCCAATCTTGTGCATCAGTGCCTCCTGCTCCAGCGAAAATTTCTAGATATACATCCGCATCGTCATACGGCCCACTAAATGCCAGCTCAATCTTTTTAGATTCAAACCGCTCAGTAATTTGTTCGAACTGAGATTCAATATCACCAGCTAGTGACGGATCATCCATCCCCGCCAATTCAACCAAATCTTTGCTGTCATTTTTAAGACTTTGCCACTCAGAAATCTTATTCTCAAGCTTTGAAATTTCCTGCATGACTCCACTTGCCCGACTAGAATCTTGCCAAAAGTCAGACTGCCCAGATTCTGTCTTTTTTTGTTCCAAAATATTGATATCTTTATCCACGCCTAGCTTCTGATAAGCCTGCTCAATGTCTTTTTGAAGTAGTTCTACTTGCTTTTTATCCATTATACTTACTTATATAGTATCAGAATATCTGTTGGATTTTGGATTCGAGGTTTTTGACTAGTTCTTTGTCTGCAGTGCCCAAGAAACCTATGGACCAGGTTTTGTCTTTTAGAATCTTTCTAGCTACGCTCACGCACTGTTCTTTTGTCACGCCCTTGATAAGTTCAGGGATTTTGTCATATTTAATCACACTGTTTTCGTAGCAATATTTCCACGAATAGCTGTTGGCGATCGAACCAACTGTCTGTGCCCCACGCTGAAAACTACCAAGTGCGTACTCTTTTGCTTGCTCAATTTCCTCATCAGAGATGTTGCCAGCTTCTATATCCTTGATCTCTTTGACAATAAGGTCAAATATTCCGCCGATGTTTTTACGGCTAATCTGCCCACCAAACCACCAAATAGAGAAGTCCTTGTTGTAAGCAACGTCAGAACTTAGGCTATAAGCCCAACCTCTCTCCCGGGCCTCCCCCAAAATCCTAGAATATAGTGTGCCAGTCAAAAGATGGTTAGTTGCGCCTAGAGCCCGTCTTTCTGATGGTTTTTTGATTGGTTTGTTGGCAATTATATCAATATAAAAATGAAGATTTTCAACAGTTTTATTTTCAATCACAAGTGGGGTTTTTAGCATTTTTGGCATTTCATCAGGCAACTCAATTCTACCAATCTCTGACGCAAACTGTGCTTGATCTATCATATTTTTAATTTTCTTTTCTTTTCCGGGAGGAATGTTCCCTGCGACAATAAAACGCATATTGGAGGCACTGTGGGTCTTTTTGTAGTGATTGACAATGTCTTTCAACTCAATATTTTTCATAAGCTCAATACGGTGTTTATCGGTCTCTGCACACAAACCATATTTTTTGCGCATGGCTAGGCTGAGCTGACGGAAATAATTATTATTGCGAGAGATCAACTCTTCTTCTACGTTGCCGTATTCGCCCTTATATTCTTGCTCCAAAAACTTTGGTTTGGTGATAGCAAGCAGTAGTAAATCAGTGATCCTCTCCCACTCAAAATCAGCACATTCTGCAACATAACTTATCCCGTATGCCCCTGTACTAGCATTACAGTAAGCACCGTTTTTCTCAAATTCCTGTTGAAAAAGCCTTGCTTTGGGATATTTATCATTGGCACCAAGAAGCATGTGCTCCATTAGGTGAGGAACTTCCCACTTTTTCTTTGATACTAAAAACTCACCAGCAATAAATTGGAACTCCAATGTCATCACCTGGGCACCTGGTACATTGATTATTAGGCCTTTGGCCCCACCCCCCAGGCTAACTTTTTTTACTCTATGTTTCACAACCTATGCAACACACCTTTCTGCTAACTGGCAAAGCCAGCAATTCCAAAGGTATTCTTGACCAAAAACAGCTTTTTCTTTTGCGAGATTCACTCCACCGTACTTCAGGTACGGCTTGTTCCATTTCTCAAAGAGAAAAGCTGTTTTTAACTCAAGTGCAAAGGTTATGATTTTCATTATTTTCTTTTTCTAGCTTTACTTTTTCTGGTTCGTTCAGCTTTACGCGCCTTTTTCTTGTTCTTGACCTGCTTTTTGGTCGCAGATCTGTCAGATTTTTGTTTTATAGAAAAATCTTCTTCTGCATAACTATCAGCATGGAGAATTCGATCGGCGTTATCAACAGAATGTTTAGCGGCTAGAGTTAGCTCTGTTTCTACTGGCTCAGTTTCTACATCTACTGCCTCAATCCTTAGAATTGTCTTTGCAAAGATACTCCTTAGGCTCAACTGCATATTTTCAAAAATCTTTTGTGATTGTTTACGGTATTCGACTAACGGATCCCTCTGAGCCACTCCAACCCAGTGAATTCCTTGCTTTAAATAATCCATGTTCTCAAGGTGCTCCATCCAATGCTCATCAAGTAACTGGAAATAAATATCTCTTTCGACTTTTCTAAAGGTTTCTTCGCCAAATTCCTTTTCTTTGGCTATATATAGCTTGTCTACCTCACGGATAAGTTCTTTTTCAAACTCCTTTGGAGTTAAGTCAAATAGCCTGTCAAGCACATTGTCATCAAGCGGGAAAATACTTCTCAAAAATTCTTCATAATCCTTTGTTGTGGCCATCGGTGAATTAGCCAAATCTTCCGCCTCTGTCTTCAAAAATTGCTTTACCCTAGGCGATATATCTGGATTGTGGAGAATTTCACGACGCATAGAATACGTTGCACGACGGTGGCGGTTCATAACATCATCGTATTTAACGACGTTTTTACGCATGTCGAAGTTAAAGCCCTCGACCTTTTCCTGCGCGCCTTCAAGACTTTTAGAAATGGTTCTATTCTGCACCGGTGTAGTGTCGTCAACTTTGAGTCGATTCATCAGCCCTAGGATCTTGTCACCACCGAAGATTCGCATCAAATCATCTTCGCATGATACAAAGAACTGAGTCTTTCCTGCGTCGCCCTGACGTCCAGAACGCCCTCGTAATTGATTATCTATTCGACGCGATTCGTGTCTTTCAGATCCCAGTACGAACAGCCCACCAGCCTTTTTCGCGTCTTCGTCCAGAACTATGTCCGTCCCACGTCCAGCGATGTTAGTTGCCAGCGTTACCGCGCCCTTTTGCCCGGCTTTGGCGATAATTGTTGCTTCCCGCTCGTTATTCTTGGCATTTAGAATTTGATGAGGAATTTTGGCCTCCGTCAAGAATTTGCTCAATGCCTCGTTTTTTTCGATTGATGCAGAACCAATCAGTACTGGTTGCCCCTTTTTATGCAATTCTTTGACTAGTTCGATTATAGATTTGAACTTGCCGATTTCGTTTTTGTAAATCTTGTCTGGCATGTCTTCTCTAATCAGTTTTTTGTTGGACGGTATTTCTAGAACATCAAGCTTGTAAATCATGTGAAACTCTTCTGCTTCTGTTGCTGCAGTTCCTGTCATACCTGATAATTTCTCATAAAGACGGAAATAATTCTGGAACGTAATTGTTGCCAATGTCATGGACTCTTCCTGGATCTCTACGCCTTCTTTGGCCTCAATAGCTTGGTGCAGTCCCTCGTTATATCGACGACCTTTTAACAACCGGCCAGTGTGTTCATCGACAATAACAATTTCGCCGTCACCAGTAACAACATATTCTTTGTCGCGGTGAAACAATGCTTCTGCCTTGAGAGCTTGCTCCATGTGGTAGATACTACGGATATTTTCACTAGTATAAAAATGTTTTACCCCGAGGATTTTTTCTATCAGATCAACACCGTCATCATTAAGCGCTGTTTCTCGACGTTTTTCATCGACTTCATAGTGTTTGTCGCGCTCAAGTTGCCGAGCAATCCGAGCAAATTGCTCATATGCGGAGGAACTAGACTGAGATGATGACGAGATAATCAGAGGTGTTCGAGCCTCATCGATCAAAATTGAGTCAACCTCATCGACAATAGCGAAATTTAGCTCTCTTTGGCGAAGTTGTGACTCGTCACGCACCATATTATCGCGCAAGTAATCAAAACCATACTCGTTGTTCGTCCCATATGTTATGTCTGCACGGTAAGCCTCTTGACGAGTACACGATTTGAGCTTGCGCATTCGTGGATCATCGTGATCTTTGTTGTCATATGTGGAGTCATACATAAATGACTCCTCGGCGATAATAACACCGATGCTGAGCCCCAAGAAGTCATAAATTTGCCCCATCCAGCCGGCGTCACGTTGGGCTAGATATTCGTTGACGGTGACCACGTGCACACCTTTGCCAGTGAGTGCATTCAGATATACTGGCAATGTTGCTACTAAAGTTTTTCCCTCACCAGTTTTCATTTCTGCGACCGTGCCCTGGTGCAAAGCCATTCCGCCAACTAGCTGAACATCGAAATGTCGCATTTTCAACGTTCGCACAGAAGCCTCTCGCACCAGTGCAAAAGCATCCGGCAATATTTTGTCCAAAGATTCTTTTTCTAGGCGTTTTTTCAGGATTTCTGTTTGTTTTTTGAGCTCTTTGTCAGACATTGCCAGATATTTTGGTGCGAGCACGTTGATGTTTTTGACGCGTTTAGTCAGTTGTTTGACGCGCTTTACGCCCGGATCACCTAAAACTTTTTTCAATACCTTCTTCACAGCAAAAACAATATCCCTATCTTAATCATTTAGAGAACATTATACCCCTTTTGGCAGAGAATTAACACCCCAAATCGGTGTTTTTGCTTGCTTCATTTATTATTAAAATTCTCTGAGATTAGCAGAGAGCAAGGGTGAAAATTATTCCGTGGTTATGCCTTCGAACTCCTCGTCTTTGGCTTCTGCCTCAGCTTTGGTGGCACGAACAATGCCGTCTTTGTGATGAGGCGGCGAGTAAATGGTATATAGTTTGAGGCTACTGGTATCCGACGTGTTGATCACATTGTGATTGGCGCCAGCGGGCACAACAACTGCGCTCCCATCGCTCACTTCGTAGGTAGTCCCGTCAATAATTACTTTGCCCTGACCCGAATCAATACGAAAAAACTGATCATTTTCTGTGTGAACTTCCCCATACCGATCTCCTCTGCAGGCGCGAGACTCATCAAAACAAGCTGACTGTGCTTGCCTGTGTAGAGCACCTTTCAAAAATTCTCATTCGCTATGGTGTCTTCTTCTATATTTGCTACAAAACCCTTCATGGTAACTCCTATATTTACTCGTGAGACTTCATTTGTCTCTATATATATTATACTCCCCGCTGACAAGAACTACAGCCGCGTATCCCACCTTCACCTCTGTTAAATATATTATTATTTACTAAAGCTGCTAAGTTACGAATATGGCGACACGTCTCGGGTAGTTCCCTAAGCGCGCACCAATAGAAGTTCTTGCTTGGGTAACGGATAATATCTTTCTGTCGGTTTGAAACTACCTCCTTGTTTGAAATAGCCATCAACATCAGTCATTATTTGGTTTGCAATCGCTTCTGCAAATTTTACAGGAACTGCGTTACCTATCATTTTGTAACCATCTGAAATATTTGTGTATACGAATTGAAAATCATCTGGAAATGTCTGGATTCTAGCGCATTCACGAACACTCAATCGCCTATAAAGTGATTCTTTCCCTTTCACAAAAATCTGTTTATTTTCACCAACCTTCATCATCTTTGGCGCATCTGGGTGTATTGGTGCATGTCTACCACCTGCTTGTATAGTGAAGGATGGTTCATCCCAGGATCTAACTCTATTGCGCGACATGTATATTGTAGAGAAACCACCATTCATATACTCATGGTTAGGAGTTTCCAATTTATTTCCATGGGTCTTATTTTTATCTTTTGCAGGTTCTGCTGTTTTTCTCAAATCCCAGATGGAATCTTTTAAATTCTTTTTGTTCTCATCAACAATCGATTCGGGAAAACTAAACTTCTTGCCAAGTTTTTTATCATAGCCAATAAAAAATACTCTCTTCCTATCTTCAGGGACACCGTAATCATACGCATTTAAGAGCTTATATGTGAAGTGATACCCAAGTTTTTCAAATTCTTCAATAATGAAATCTAAAGAATCTTTGTGCCTGACAGAAAGCATACCAGAAACATTTTCGGCGAGAAAAAAAAGTGGTTTCTTGTCTCTTATTACTCGTATATATTCGAGGAATATTTGTCCTCTTCTGTCTCCAAGACCTCTGCCCGCCCCAGCTTCACTCCAACTTTGACAAGGTGGACCGCCAATTATTCCAATAGCGTTAGGTATTTGAGCAGATGGGATGATTCCTAAATTTCTGTCATCTACCTCTGTTTCTGGGAAGTTTAAACGAAGTGTAGGTGTAATTGTTTCATCAAACTCGTTAGCCCATTTTAGGTGAAAGCCCGCATTATGAAAGCCAAGGTCAAGACCTCCTGCACCACTAAATAGAGATACGAGGTCAAACTTCATAGCTGATAATCCTTGCTTCTATTAATTTTACCGGGTTATTTGGATCTGATATCTGAACTTTGTTCATGATCATTTTATCATCAAGCTGTGCTTCAAATTTTAATCTTGACTCTTCTGGGAAAGAAAGATATTTACTGTCAAGAAGAAGGCAATACGCGCGAAACATAGCATCTTTTCTAGACTTAGGAATAATATCTTCGAATACTACAGCCGGATTTTTGACAATCCACATACCTCTTACTCGTAGACGAGTAATACCTAATGGATCTATCTTTGGCACCACGGCTAATTCATTAGTGTCAGAAAGTTCGGTTTTATCAAAACTTTGAGATATAGCACCGGTAATTCTTTGCGCCGCTTTTTCGTAAACACCATGTTCAGCGGCAAAACAATCACCATAGATAAACCAGAGTCTTGTGAGCAACTTATCCTTTCCGACAGAACCTACGGCATAAAATATATCCTTTTGAGTCCAGTTTTCCTTAAGAGCAAGTTCTCTGCACGTTTTATTGATTCTCGTGTCTGAAGCCAGAAGGCACGCTTTTGGTGGGGAGCTATTCAACTGAATACTCGCTGTTAATGAATCAACTTTTTTTACTTCAATTGCATCTCCATTTTTCAAGATCATATCTGGAGGGTTATTTGAATTTCCTGCATATGCGAAAACCTTAAAATGTGCCTTCTTTTTCACAGCTTTACTCTTTATTTTCAAAGTGTCTGAGAACAAATCTTTGATATAATCTTCTAGGCCTGATCCTATTTTTTGTATGCTATTGCCACTGACTCCGTCAGATACAGATAATTCTACATTTTCTTTGAGAAAAATAAGAGCATTCAGGATATTATTTTTTGATATGTTTCTTTTACCCATTAGCTAGCCCTCTCAAACTTAATAATAACATTTAGGAGTTATTATTTGAATCTTTTCGCCTGCTCCTGTTAAATTTATATTTTTATATAATCATAATCTTATTGCAATATTGAACAGATAAGATTTTAGAATTGGCGGTTGATACGACGAAGGATTCTCCGATGAAGCCGTGGACCGGAATGTTTGTCTTTGTATTTTTTGAGCTGGTTTTTAAGATTTTCTTCTGCAATATCTATAGCCGACAATGCCGATGAGGATCTTTCATGAACCGTCAGTGTGCTTTTGGGCAACTTCATAATAACTTCACACTCAAACGTTTGCATGTCTTTGGCTTTTTTTTCTTTAATTTTTATATCTACCTGAACGCTTTTCCTAGCATCTTTTGGTATGTACGTATCAAGTCCACCGATTTTTTTCTGAACATATGCACGGACTTCGTCTGTGAGTTTGCTATGCACACCGCTTAGCTGGATTGACTTGATCATATTTATTCTCCTAACTATTAATTTTGAACAACTATTCGGTTTGTTTTAATACATCAGGCAGATTGAGATTGCCGTTTTTGTCCTGCGAATTCTCGATAATTGCTATCGGCATGCGACTAGTAACCATGGCTGTACCGTTGAGGGTATGCAGGAATTTAATCTGTCCATCTTTGTCTCTGTACCTTATATTCATCCGTCTGGCTTGATAATCAGTCACGTTTGAACAGCTGGTAAGTTCACGGTAGCGGCCATCCAATGGGCTAAAATATTCTATGTCATATTTTTTGTATGCAGGACCGCCAAGATCACCGCTTGCAATATTGACTACGCGATATGGGATGCCTAGTTTTGCAATAATTGACTCTTCTATTTCCAAGATTTTGGCGTGCATTTGCTCAGATTGCTCCGGCGCACAAAACACGTACATCTCGACTTTATAAAATTGATGAACCCGAAAAATTCCTTTATTGTGCTTGCCGTAAGCACCACCCTCTACGCGGTAGCATGGGCTGTAGCCAACGTAGCAAATCGGCAGTCTGTCTATGTCTATAATCTCATCAGCAAAGTATGCGGTCAGCGGTATTTCTGCCGTTGCGATCAAATTAAGATCTTCTCCCTCAACTTTATAAATCTGTTTTTCTTCTCCTTTTGGCGCAAAGCCAGTGCCTTTGATTGCTCTGGAATTAACTAAATTTGGCACTATCATCGGCGTAAAACCATGCTTTTCGACCTCTGCCACAGCAAACTGAGTTAGTGCCAATTCCATTTTGGCCAAATCACCTATACTGTAAAAAAATTTGGATCCTGCAACTTTGGCTCCACGTTCAAAATCAACAAAACCTCTCTGTTCAAGCCAAGTCAGATGATCAACAACCCCTTCTTTTTTTTCTGCGGAGCCTACCACTTTGATAACTTGGTTGTTTTCTTCCCCACCAATTGGCGTGTCATCTGCATGCATGTTCGGGATATCGTCCAGCAAATCATCAAATTCTTGTTTGGCTTTTTTAAGCAAATCTTCTTCGCTTGCAAGTTCCAACTTGATCTGTTTGCCCTCATTTACCAGCGATGGGTCAGGCTTACCGCCTTTCATCTTCTCGGCGACTTGATTGCGTTTTTCTCTGAGTGCATCAACACGCTGGATCAAATCCAGACGAATCTTATCTACCTCTAGCAATTTCTTAACATCTACCTTGATATCTTTTTCAGCAGACTTCTTGGCTACCAGCTCTGGATTCTCTCGAATAAACTTTATATCTAACATATCAATATTATTATAACTTACTTCTTCCCCGATTTCCCGTTGATATGACCGAGGGTAAGTTCTGTTCTAGCGCGGGCGTAGGCGCAATGTTCACATGGACCACCCATGACGCTGACCCCCACCCCTGGCATTTCTCCCTCCAAACATTCCTTCATTTTCAATAGTGTAGGTTCTATCCATGAATCGTCCCCTTTGTGGGGAAAAACATTAGTCCGAAATTCAATAATATTTTTAAAATGTTCCTTGCTGGCATCAGCATTGGCATAAACAAAATAACCTGTATCACTAACCTCAAAACCATTTTGCCGGAGTAACCATTGATAGACTTCCATTTGTCGACGATAAGTGTCCTGCCAGCCACCAACTGGACCAAGATCGGTAATTTCTGACGTTTTTGCTGTAGCTTTGTAGTCTACCACAATCAGCTCACCCGCGGGATTAACCCAAATATCATCGACTGCGCCAAATATTAGCAAATTTGTTGGTTCGTGCAGTGCCTGTACTCCTGTAAAATTATGCCGCCAGGTATCTAAATCTTTATGGGCATAAGGCTTAGCATCAATCTTAAATTCAGTCTGGAGTGGATGTTTTTTGCCCTCGGCGCGGTAACTATCAAATTCTTTTTTAAACAATTCATCTATGGCTTTGTTGATATTAAAAGGCGGGCTACTCGGACGTCTGATTTTCATCCTACGATCAAGCCAAAAACACCGCTGACAATTATGAAAATCCTCAATTTTTGTACGACTAATCTTGAAAGATTCTTTTTGCCCCGGTAAATATGATTTTGTGTTGCGAGTGCTCACTGCCATTATATTTATTATAACAGGTCAAAAGCCTCAACAGTTAGATTTACTTACCTCCTCCTAACGGGCTTACACACATATGGAAATCTTGTGTCGGCTTGCAAGCAAGCCTGATTTTGTTCCATTTTGAATCGACAAAACGGAACCCAAAAACCGACAGGCGGTTGAGCAGACTTGATGGGATTTCTTGTCGAGGATTACAACAGACTGTGGAACTCTCTCCCTTTGGTCGTTCAAACAGTCCTCGTCTGATAGTTGTAATCTCGACGAAATCTCTCAGGTCTGCTCAAGGCCTGACTAACAATCTGTATATTTTCTTAGAAAATATTATTAATAATCTAGCCGCTTAAGCTCCAGGCCCTTGGATAACTGATGAAATATTTCTTCAAGCAACACCATGTTTTGAGGACCAGGCTTTAGCCCGACCATAGGGAGTCCCGCAAAAACTGGGTTGATTGAAGAGATATTTCAATAATGTTACTTCAATAGCCTGCTATTTCTTTGCATACTTTCTTGTTAGTACAAGAAAGTATGGTGATTAAAGCCTGGGAGGGTTTAAGCGCAATGAAGCTGTTGCGGATAAATTAAAGAAATTTGCTGGCTGCTACAATTGCGGCTGTTTCTGCATGTAAAGTTAACTCACCCAACTCTAGCACTTTGGCGCCTCCAGATATAAGCGTTGTGACTTCCCCGTCCATAAATCCATCCTCAGGACCAACGATGATACCTAACTTTGAGTCCTTTTTTACCTCGGTTAGCTCTGAATGACTTTGATGACAAACCAAGAGGTTAACCTGGTCACCATATTCACTTAACACTTCTTGAATATCTATTGGACGACGAATATGCGGGATAGTTGATCGTCCACATCGCTCGCTAGTTTCAAGAGCTATCTTTTCGGCTTTAGCTATATTGAACTTTGTTTTTGCAGATCTAGCAGAAAAAATTGGCACAAAATTAGTTACACCAAGTTCTGTGCATTTTTGAATCACCAAGTCATTTTTGTCACCACTAAGTAAAGACCAAAAGAGATAAACATGCGCCTTAGGGATCTTCGGTTCTAGCTCTGTTACTAGAAGAAGATGCGCTTCCTTGGGGCTAATTTCGCCAATTTTATATAGCCTGTCATTGCCCTTGCCATCAAACAGAACTATTTCTTGACCTGCTACAAACCTAAACACTCTACCCCATTGCCACAGCAGAGCTCGGTCATGAACCCAAAAATCATGTTTTAAATCTATTTTCCCACCAATATAAAATCTATGAATTTTCATAATGTAATCTATTTTAATTCTAACACGGCTAGACACTCGATGTGGGGCGTCCGCGGGAAAAAATTATAGACTACAAAATCTACTACTGAGTACGCCCCGAGCAAGCCAATGTCTCTCATCATGGTCACAGGGTTGCATGAAAGATACACCACAGCCTTGGGTTTCACTTCTGATATAGCGAGGGTTACGTTTTTATGAAGTCCCGCCCGTGGGGGATCAACAATTAATATTTTGTCTTTTGTGACGCATTCCAATGCCTTTTCGCCCTGGGCTTGGATAATTTTTGCTTGCATTTTACTAGTATTCACCTTGGCATATTTAATATTTACAGGTTCGCTCTCTACAATTACCGTATCTTTTGCGCCAATTCCCACGCTGATCGTCCCTACCCCGCCGTACATGTCTATAATTGGTTGATCACCAACGTAGTGAGCAATTCTGGCTATTGCCAGCTCAAAAACTGGCAGATTAACCTGGAAAAACCCAAGAACTCCATAAGATATATTTTTGTCATTGATAGTTTCGGTTAAAACTTCTTTTCCAAAACTCTGTAACTTCTCTGTTGGCAAAGAAGCTGGACTCTGAGGATTAGAATAATATACAAAAAACCCTGTAAACATGTCTGGGACTACAAGTTCAGGAAAATCTTTTATCTTAGCGAACAGACAGCCTACTACGTCGCCACTGCTGCTGGTTCTGATGATCAAGGACTTAAGATCACTAGCACGTACATTTTGCGCCTTTAGTAGCTCTACGGTGGCCGTTGCGACGATATCTATTCTGTCGTCCGCCAAAGCAGAGCCAGAAACGATATTTTTATAATGAGTTCCTCTTTTGAATAATGCCAGATGAAGTCCCTGCTCATCACCGTAAAAGCTGTATTCCATTTTGTTGCGGTAGCCATAGCTCGATGATTCATCTATATGATTGGCTACCTCAAATTCCGGCAAAGTTATATTGTGTTGAACCGCCGCGTCAATAACTAACGCCTTTTTTGAGAAAGTCTCATAATTATAATCCATAATTTGCCACGGGCTGGTAGAAAGATAGCTTTCGGGCTCTTTGGCTTCAATTCTGTGGCTTGAGGGCTCCAAAACGTTCTGGACTATACCTTCTGCATAGGAATTTTTGCTACGCGTCAGCCTAACCTCTACCAACTCTGTCGGCAATCCACCCCAAACAAAGATTTTTTTGCCTGATTGAAGCACTCCAAGAGCTTGCCCGCCCTGAATTAGTTTGTTTATTCTAACTTTTTCTAGTTTTTTTAGCATTATTTGTGCAGAGCTATGGCCAGCACGACATAAACCAAGATTTTCGTTACAAGGTCAATCCTGACAAAGTTCCTCTCGTAATATATAAAATCTTTGTTCTTACCTGATACGTAACGATATTGATTGACAGCAAATCCAACAAACCCAAGCACGACAACCGCAGACACCACATAGACATACCAAGCCAGATTATCTGTAGCCAAGATATATGTGCCCACCGTTGCCCCACAAATTGCTACCCAAGCAACAACTCCTGTAAATAGCGATGCAATGGAAGCCAGCCAATCAGACTTTTTGCTGTTTGCGTTGTTTCTATCACTGATGAAACCTAGAACAACTGTGGCTACAATTAGTCCTGCAGACATCTTTAGAACTGCTAAATCATTTAGCCCGACCAACAGCCCGACAAAAGTTAGCGTAATAACTGATGAAATACCAAGATAAATCCACCGCGGCGCTGAAGCTTTGTTTTTCAAAGATTTTTCGTACATACCACGCTTTTTGGTCGCTGTGATTGCATAACAGACTGCAGAAATAATTAGCAAACCAACCAATACCCACCGTAGGTCAACGGTGAAAAGATCTTTGACCCCAAGAAGTTGTTGCTGTGGATTCTGAGCCAAGTAGTCTTTTGTCTGATAATAGACCGACACTGTGCCATAAAATGGTTTTATAACTAATGCTGTTAGCACTCCAAGCAACACATAGATCAGTGCTGATGATGATACCAAACTATTTAGTTTAACTAGCTTTTCATTATCTTTGTTGCCAAATCTTGAGGCTAGTGCTGACGCCTTTTGTTTAATTACGCTAAAAATCGCAGGTGATTTCGCTCCTTCGTTGCTCACTGCGGGTGTTGGCGCTTTAGTATTTTTAGTTACTTTAGTAGTTGCCTTTTTTGCTGGGGCTTTAGTGACTTTTTTTGCTGGCTTTTTTACGGCCTTTTTTGTCGTTTTTTTGGTTGATTTATTACTCTTCTCACTCATGAAGACAATTATAACATAACCCTGTGATTCATCTTAGAACTGATCATTTTAACAACATCCTAAGGAGATAATATTAGTAGTTAGAGTGCGCTCTAAATTCACCTTCTACCAGTGGGGTAGCGATTTCATCAACAATCCAGGGCAGTAGCTCATCTTGTGTTAATGGTCCGTCTACCTCTGGATCTATTTCGTGATTCACCATTAATCCTGCGAAGAACTTAACATCTTTTCCATTTCGATCAATTGCAGGATGTATTGGACCCAACAGTATTGTGTCTGTAGCATCAATAATTTCCACAATTACACCTGTGACAATTTCACGTCTTTCAGCTTCGTCGGCCTTCATATACTGCTCACATAAAAAACCACCGGATAGCTCGGACAAGAATCTAAGGTCGCGGTCTGCCCTATCATACGCATCTGGTGAAGCACCATCTCCAACGTTTTCAAAATCTCTGCGCATATCAGATGTCGTTATACGATTAACATGGCCGGGGCCATCTATCCTCTTAATAATTGGGTTTTCTGGTGTTTTTGTTTTTGTTGTCATAATTTAACTACTACTATTATAACATTTACTGTCAACAGCTAGAAGATTAATATAAAATATTTTTTATAATTTGACGTAGGGATAGATCTTTTTGGTGACTTCGCTGACTTCACGTCTAAGCTGGGGGAAAGGCACGCCCTCTCTAGCAGTGACGCCTTCAAGTAGCCAAAATAACCTCTCGCTATGGCCATAACCGCAAGCAGGAGGCATACCGTATTCCAACATTTCAACAAAATCTATATCGAGCATCATCGCCTCGCTGTCACCAGCTTCACGCATCTTTTGTTGCTCCACAAACCTATCAAGCTGGACAACTGGATCATTCAACTCAGAATAAGCCTTGCACACCTCTGTACCGCCGATGATTAGGTTAAACTGCTCACTTAACTGGGGGTTGTCTTTTTGCACCTTTGCCAGAGGCTGCAGATACGTCGGGATATCAACTAAAAATATCGGGCCAGAAATTCCCACTCTAAGTTTTTTCCAGAGCTTATCGATGACTCTCGATTTGTTGTCAATTTTCTCAACTTCTCCGCCTATTTTCTTGAGTTGCTCCACTGCTTGCTCAAGACTACAGCTCAAAACATCAAGCTTGTAGTTTTTATTCATCAGCTCAACGAAACTCACTCTTTCGAAGTCCCCACCGTCTTTACCAAGATCTATTTCCTGACCATTGGACAGTTTGAATTTGCGTGTGCCCCATGTTCTATCAGCAATGTTTCTGATCATTGACTGAGTTAATTTCATGCCATCTTGCCAATTTGTGTATGCCGCGTACCATTCCATTGATACATGCTCTGGCAAATGCTCATCACTATAATTTTCATTTCTAAATCGTGGACCGATGTCAAAAACCTTTGTGTAACCGCCTGCAAGTAGCCTCTTTAGTGGCAGTTCGTGGCTTATGCGCAAGTAAAAATCTTGGTCAAGTGCGTCCATATTTGTCACAAAAGGAGTAGCATCTGCCCCACCAGTGGTATTTTCTAGCACAGGAATGTTAATTTCTACAAACCCTTCTTTGAGTAGGAAATCTCTAGTTGCTTGCCAAAATTCGCTTCTTCTAATAAACCTTTGGTAGACATCTTCGTTGATGTTTGTATCGATGTATCTTCGGCGCATGCGTTCTTCTTTATTAGTAAATCCGTCATACGATGGCATTGGTCTCAAGGTTTTAGTCAACAATTGTAAACGTTCAACCTCTATTGAGATTTCGTCCGTCTGTGTTTTGATCAACTTGCCTGTGGCTTTTATAAAATCGCCACTATCAAGTAATCCTAACTCTTTCAGTCCGAGTGTATTGTCTTTGGCACTAAGTTTGCCCATTGCAGGTTCCCTGAGAAACAACTGTAGTGTGCCTGTCGAATCTTTAACAACCAAAAAAGCAATTTTGCCAAACTTCCTAATATTAAGTATGCGCCCGACGATGCAGAAATTTTTTTCTTTAAATTTATCGAAATTATTTGTTGCGGCTACACAAGTTATTGTGTCAGCATCAAAAATTTCCGCACTAGAAAATGACGGATACGGGTCAACACCAAGAGATTTCAACTCTGATAATTTCCTTAGCCGTTCGTCTCTGTACTCTTTTAAACTAGCCATTACAAATATTATAACAGGTTAGTTCAGATCTTTTAGGCTATTTGTTCAACTACGAATTTGCGTTTTTGATTGGCCAAGTTTATTTCTACTTCATCGCCTACATTTTTGCCAATTAATGCCCTACCAATAGGTGATTCGTCGGATATCTTGCCTTCAAGCGGATCAGCTTCTATCGTACCTACAACCACAAACTCTGCCAATTTGCCCTCACTTGTTTTAAGTTTGACCGTAGATCCGAGTGTCACTTTGCCTCTACCGCTACGTTTGGTTATTATCTCTACATTTTGCAAAATATACTCTATTTCTGCAATTCGGCTTTCTGTCTTGCCAGATTCGTCTTTGGCAACGTGATATTCAGCATTTTCAGCTAGATCTCCTTGTTCTCTAGCCGTCTTGATAGCTTCTGCGATATCCCCACGTTTTGCGATCAGCATGGCTAGCTCAGCCTTTAGCTCATCAATACCATCTTTTGTCATGTGAAACAGTTTCTTCATTTTTCCTCCAAATATATAGGTCAATTATTGGCCTAAGATATCTATTATAAATGTCTAACTTTTTATTGCAAGTAGATTTTCGAGATCATTCTGATTTACAAATTCTACCTCAATATTACTGCGTTTTTTAAACTCAAATTTTTTATTTTTTATCGTTTTTTCACTAACGACCAACCTATACGGTATGCCTAGCATATCGCAAGTGGCGAATTTCTCGCCAGCCCTTAGGTCTCGATCATCATACAATACAGCAACCCCCTCTTTCTGTAGGAATTCGTACAGTTTTTTGGCAGAATGATGAACATCTTTATCGTCACCAATAGTTGCCAGATAAACTCTGAATGGGGCAATAGATTCAGGCCAGATCAAACCTTTCCCGTCAGCAAATTTTTCAACAATTACCCCCATAAGTCTGGTGATACCTATACCGTAGGAGCCCAGTATGACTGGTTTTTTTGCCCCCTTACCGTCAGTGTAGTAAAGCCCCAATTGTTCGGATTTTTTGCTGCCAAAACTAAAGATATTCCCAACTTCTGCTGTTTTGATCTTCTCTAGGTTGCTGGCATTAATTTTTAGCCCTTTAATCATCGCATCTGATAATATTTCATCATTGATAGCCACCTTTGATTTTCTGTCTAGATGAATAATATCCTCACCTGCTTCACATTCTGTTTGAAATTCATGACTAAACTGCGTAAATGCCCCGCCAGAAGCATAGGTAAAATGAGTTGAGCTGGCCAAACCGACTCTGTCAAATATTCTGTTATACGCATCAATAGTTTCTTGATAAAATTTGTCGTGGTCTTTGTCAGTCAAAGAATATGAATACAAATCTTTCATCACAAATTCTCGCCCGCGCATAATGCCACTTTTTGCCCGAAGTTCATTACGCAGTTTTGTCTGAAATTGATAGACATATTGAGGTAAATCTCGATAGCTTGAAACATAGTTTCTCATCATATCGGTTATTGGCTCTTCGTGGGACCAACCAAATCCTACCTCTGTGCCGTTTTTGAGATGAGATTTGAACCAAACGTCAACTTCCTGATCGGACCACCTATTTGTTCGTTCCCAAAGTTCTTTTCGCTGAAGACTTGTCATAATTAGTTCATTTGAACCAATTTTGTTCATTTCATCCCGCACAATTTGCTTGATATTCTCGATAACCATCAACCCAAGCGGCAAATACGCATAAACCCCGGCCATTTCTTTATGGACATAACCGGCTTGTATGAGCAGCTTGGCGTTCGTTGCCTGTTCGTCAACAGGAACATTTTTGCTTGCTTTTACGAATAGATCAGTAATTTTCATATAATTATTTTAAACTATTGAGTCTCTAATTAACAGGTCAGACTTTGAGGGATTTTCTACTAAAGCGATCTATCGGTGCCAATCTAACTAAAACTTGGACAAAACTCTCACGCTTCCAGTGCCGAGTAAGCACTATTGACCCTGCAATAATCATTGTCATAACTAGCACCATAAAATGCCCGCCTGGGACACCATCCAGCGCTTTCATTGATGCTCCAACAAGGGCCGCACATGGCAGTGTAAATATCCATGCTACACCAATGTTACGAACAATTTTCCAATTCACTCTACCTGGTCGTCTGGCCAAGCCAGCCCCCAAAATAGAGCTACTAATCGTATGCGTGGTAGAGACAGGAAATCCCATGCTTGCAGTAGTGAATAAAATACTGGCAGTAGCCGTTTCTGCTGCAAAACCCTGCCTTGGCTTGAGATCAACAATCCTCTCGCCAAGAGTTCTGATAATCCTCCAACCACCTATATATGTGCCCATCGCCATGAACAAAGCAGAGCTAATAATTACCCATAGCGGAACATCAAACGCTTGACCGGGGTGAGCAACAAGCAACGCCAAGGCAATAATACCCATCGTCTTCTGTGCATCGTTTGTACCGTGAGTGAAAGCTACAAAACTCGCTGATATAATCTGCAAGCGCCTAAATATATTCTCTGATTTATCATCTGTAGCCTTGCGCGTAATAAGCATAATGATTAACATAATTACCCCGGCAATAATCAAGCCTAAAACTGGTGCGACTATCGACGGTATCAGCACTTTGTCTAACAAACCTTGCCAATTAATAGCTGTAAGCCCCACGCTCATAATGGCCGCACCTGCAACGCCACCAATTAAAGCATGCGATGAACTTGTTGGCATACCGATTCTCCAGGTAAACAAATTCCAGATAATAGCACCAACTATTCCAGCCAAAACCACCTCAAGTGTTATCGCCTGAGAGTTCACCACTCCCTTCGCTACTGTTGTGGCAACTTTTAACGAGACAAAAGCCCCCAAAAAATTTAGACAAGCAGCACCAAATACTGCGACCTTAGGTGGTATTGCCTTGGTTGAGACACTAGTGGCTATTGCGTTTGCAGTATCATGAAAACCGTTCGTAAAATCAAAAAACAATGCCAAAATTATTGTGATAATTAACAACTCTTGCATATAGTTTATTTACTCTGAACCCTCACATTAACTTTATGGCTTCACCAGCAGATTAACACATAGACAAATTGATTAAAAGTAAAACTTGTCCACACACGTAATCATCTAGATACGGAGATTAAATACAAACAACAACAAAAACGCTAAAAAGTTTTTTAACGAATGGATCCCTACACCGTACCAAATGGTATTGGTTTTTTCCCTGATATAGCAAAGAACGACCGACAAGAAAAATGTGTCTGCAAACCCTGCCCAAAGAGGTGGTTTACCTGAGCCAAGCTGCAAGTGAAATGACCCAAAAAGGACACTTACAAAAATAATAGATAGAACCATGGAAGCTTTTTTTCTGAATTCACTATACAAAAATCCCCTAAATAATATCTCTTCTGCAAGTGGCGCCAGCACGACTAGCGCTCCAAATACCATGATAAGTTCGGCTACACCGTGTACATTCTCAAATCCAATAATTTGTTTCTGGTTTTCGTCGATGACACCTTTTAACATACCTGCAACAATTGTAGACATGACCATGTAGACCGCCAGCCCAATGGCTATTATCCAGATTTTTTCTAACTTAAAGTTTTTAGGATAAAGATATTCTAAATTTAGTTTTGTAATTCTGGTAATGCCGTAAAAAAGCCCAATCTCAATAGCCATCGCAATAGCCAAAAAAGCAAATTGATAGAGCGTTGAATCCTCTATTAGCTTGGTGGCTTCGGTCTGAGACGCTCCCCCCAGTGTAGCCACAATGTAGACAATCCCCCCTGCAACAATTTGGGAAACAAAGAATGCAAACAAAATAAACACCACAGCAAGAAATATTCTAAATTGTGGGATGTAATTTCGTTTACTTGTGCTCATATTCCTTTAAAAAAACCGTTTAACGTCCAAAACTGTAATTAGCACAAAAAGTGTCATCAAAAAAGCAAATCCGGCGCCGTGAATAACAGACTCTTTTTCTTTGGTCAGTTTCCAATTATTTAGCCTGAAAAGATAAGTTACGAATAACCGACCACCATCGAGCGCTGGAATCGGCAAAATATTCATAATCGCCAAAGATAGAGAGATTATGGCAATTATCATAAGTATAAATTGTACGCCTATTTTACTGCCCTCTTTGATCACCACAGCTATCCCAACAGGTCCAGCAACTTGGTCGCCAGCTTTGCTGGCATGTCCGCTAAAAACATTGCTGACAATCGACCCCAACCCATTAAAAGTTAGCACAGTAAATTGTTTTAATACCCCAGCAGCGACTATCGGTGCGGACCAAGTAGATCGACGCAGTTCTACGCCTTTTTGGTCTGATTGCCCCGAGACACCTAAGAAACCGTCTCCTGTGTTGACCTTGTTAAGTTGAACTGTTTTGACCAAAACTTCGTTGCCTCGTTGTAACTTGATCTCTACGGCTCTACCAGCGTATTCCTTAGTAATATCAGATACCTGAGTTGGGCTAGTTATTTTATTGCCATTGATTAATTGGACCAAATCACCACGGTTAATCCCTGCTTTTTCTGCCGGGCTGCCACCCACAACTCTGGCGACAGTAACCTTGCCTTTATTTTCTACCTGACGAGTTACCTTAGAATCACGTGCAACCCCAAACTGATCTGGAACTATCTGTGGCATGCCTATCAGCGCCACAATAACAAGCAAAACGTATGCGGCAAGTAAGTTCATACCAACTCCCGCTACCATGATTTTAGTTTTATCCTTTAAGCTAGCCACTCCGTAGCTACCCTGAGACGTTGCCGCGTCGTTCTCCCCTTTTAACCTTACGAAACCGCCCAGGGGCAAGAGGTTTATTGATAACAAAAATTTACTTTTCTTCGTCTTAATTTGCTTGCCCCAAACTTTTGGCGGGAAACCTACACCAAATTCTTCTACCTCAACTCCGGCTCTTCTGGCTGCAATAAAATGCCCCCACTCATGGACAATAACCAAACCCACAAAAAACAAAAAACCCAAAATAATTAACAATACACTCATTTATAACTATTATATAGGAATTTTGCAGTTTCTGACAGCCCCAAGACCTGCCCCTGAGCAAACTGTGTACGAGGGTAAGTTATAAGGCTGCGCAGCTTTGTATAAGTCTTATAAAGTCCTATATAATGAGTCTGATGATAAATAAACAACCTCGCTGGCTGATTATTGGTGCGCTGGGCGTGGTGTTTGGAGATATCGGCACAAGCCCGCTCTATGCCCTCCAAGCAATTTTTGGCACATCAAATTTATCACTCACCCCTCAAGATATAACCGGCATTATCTCTCTCATAATTTGGGCTGTAACACTTGTTGTGACAATAAAGTACATTGGCCTAATCATGCGCGCCAACAACCAGGGAGAAGGTGGTACTATGGCGCTGGTTGGACTTCTCCGGCAAACTCACCTAAGCCAAAAACATAAAGTATGGCTTTCTCTTCTTGGTCTTTTAGGCGTTTCCCTGTTTTACGGCGACAGCATTATTACTCCAGCCATATCTGTCCTATCTGCTGTAGAAGGCACAAAATTAATTATCCCAGAGCTTTCAAGGTTTATTATTCCGGCAACCCTAGTCATACTGGCTGGACTATTCATACTACAATCGCGCGGGACTGGCACAATTGGTAAATTATTTGGACCTATCATGGTGCTTTGGTTCGTTACATCTGGTGCAGGAGGATTGGCTCACATTATTCAACAACCTGCGGTTCTTACTTCGCTTCTACCGACTACGGCTATATCTTTCTTTTATCTGCATCCCCTCCAGGGTTTTATTGCAATGGGTGCAGTTATTTTAGCTGTCACTGGTACCGAGGCGCTTTACGCTGACATGGGGCACTTTGGTAGAAATCCTATCAAACGTGCTTGGCTGTGGCTAGTTTTTCCTGCACTTGCATTGAATTACTTGGGGCAAGGCGCACTGATTATCCAAAATCCCGAATCTATTAAAAGCTCTTATTTTCTGCTATTCCCACCCGCTTTGCAGCTTCCAGTTATTATACTTGCAACTCTGGCTACGCTTATTGCCTCTCAGGCAGTTATATCGGGAGCGTTTTCACTCACCCGCCAAGCCGTACAGTTTGGCTTTGCGCCACGTATAGTTATCAAACACACATCAAATAGCCAATTTGGGCAAATATACATTCCCGCTCTCAATTGGCTTATTGCAAGCCTTGTTATGATCTTGGTTGTCAGTTTTGGCAGCTCAAAAAATTTGGGTGCTGCATTCGGCATGGCGTGCAGTGGAACGCTCATCGTTAGTTCAATTTTGTTACTTATTGTTATGCGTGCAATTTGGCGACAAAACATCGTCATCATTGCCTGTGTCGGGACAGTTCTTCTGAGTATTGATGCGCTTTTTGTTACGTCCACTAGCTCGAAGTTTGTCCATGGTGCATGGCTTCCTATTTTTATCGCTGGGGTTAGCTTTACTCTACTCAGCACATGGTACAAAGCTAATCGTATTATCAGTCATGAGCGTCATCTAATGGAAGGTACTCTTCAGAAATTTGTTACTAATCTTCATAAAAATCCTGTTGAGCGTGTAGCCGGTCACGCAGTCTATCTTGGTCAGCACAGTGGCAATGCTCCGTTGGCACTTCATGCCTCACTTGAACAACTACACGAACTCCACGAAAATATTATTATAGTAACGGTAGAAACCACCAATACCCCTCACGTTGAGCAGAAACAACGTGTAACGGTTGATGAACTCGGATACCAAGACGATGGAATAAGCCACATTACTCTGCGATTTGGTTTCAAAGACACCCCAAATGTGCCCAAAGCACTTGAGATGGCACGTTCCAAAAGCCCAGAGGCTAACTTTGACCCATATGGTGCATCATATTTCATTTCGCGGAGCAAACCAGTTATCAAAAAGAACAAACGACTAGCAAAATGGCGAAAATATCTATATTTGATGATGGACCGCAATAGTACCAGTCCAACGGACTTTTTCAAATTGCCCGTCAATCGCACAATAGAAATGCGATCTTATATCGAACTTTAGTTTAGACTTCAATATAATTTAGATTTTTAAGATATCGTTTTCTTTGTTTTTTGCCAGAAGCTCAAGTTCTTGTTTGTGTTTGGTCAATTCGCCATCAATTGATTTTGTTAATCTCTTTTTTTCGTCTTCACCAATTTCTTTGTTTTTTTCTGCCTGATCTATTTCTTTCATACTTTCATGACGAACATTTCGAAAAGATATATTGCATTTTTCAACTTCTTCTTTTAGCTGTTTGACTACTTGTTGCCGACGCTCTTCTGTCAAAGAAGGCACTGGAACGCGGATAACACGCCCATCGTCACTGGGGTTAAACCCCTGGGAGCTGTCAGAGCTAATCGCATTTGAAATCGCCTCTAGATTATTTGGGTCAAACGGCGTAACTTGAAGCAACTGGGTGTCCGCTGCCGACACGCTTGCGACCTGAATCAAAGGCATTTCTTGCCCATAAGCTTCTACTACCACTTTTTCCAGCATGCTAGGATGAGCCCTACCTGTGCGAAGTTTTTTAGACTGTTCCTTAAAATGCTCCAAAGCATCACTGAGTTTCGCATCTGTTCTTTTAACTATATTATCCATTTTGAATTAATCCCTCCTATTTAATTTTGTATCGAAAAAAATTCGTGTCACGAATTTCTGCCCCCATTTTTGCATAAAATCTCTGGGCTGCTTCTCGTGATGATCTAGACGTAAATTCGAGATTTTCAACTCCTTTAGATTTACACCACTCTACTAAAGCCTCCCACAAAATACCGGCGACACCTGAACCTCTTTGCCCTGAGTCCACGACAAAATCTTCAAGCTCCGCCTTGGCGCTAGCAAGTTTTTGAATAACATTGATCGTCGCCATACCAACGATTTTGCCATCAACCTTGGCAACTATAATATCTGCTGTATCTGACTCTATAATCTTCTTGAGTCTTGCCTCGTCTACTTTTGTGCCTGAACTTAACTGAGTCAGCACATAATTCAACTGCTGAATAGTTTCTACAGAGCTATCAGCAACAACTCCTGTCTGAACATTAGAATTCTCTGACATATCTAAATTATATAGGACTTTCGTAAAACGCGATAGACAAAACCAAATGAGTGCTCCAAAACAGAGTATAGAGCGCATGTGCAATCCCGACCTTAGTCGGGATGAAACGCTCTGTTTTGGGGTAATCGTTTGGTTTTGGCTTCTAGGCAAGAAACTTGGGGAAATCCGTATTAATTAACTTCGCCAATTGCCATTCGGTTAAATCTGCGAATAACAATATTTTCACCCAATTTTGCGATGTTTTCCTTGACTAAATCACCAACTTTTTGATCTGGATTTTTGATAAAAGGTTGATCCATCAGGCATTTTTCTGCGAAATGCTTGGCGACCATCCCATCAACAATTCTATCTATCATGTTGTCTGGTTTGCCTTCTTTTTTGGCTTTCTCTGTTAATTCTGTTCTAGCTTTTTCCATGTCTTGTTTTGGTACATCATCAATACTCACATATACAGGGTTACTCGCAGCGATATGCATAGAGATATCCTTGACCAAATTAGTGAATAATTCATTGCGCGCCACAAAATCAGTCTCACAATTCACCTCAACAACTACACCAATACGACTATCGTGATTATACGTGCCAATCACGCCGGCTCGCGCTTCTCGCTCACCCCGTTTTTCGGCTTTTGTTAGTCCTTTTTTGCGCATTGCGGACAAAGCTTTGTCAAAATCTCCGTTTGTTTCAACTAATGCTTTTTTAGCATCGGTAATGCCAACGCCCGTTAGCTCTCTAAGCCTCTTGATTTCTTCGATTGTGATGTCGGCCATGATTATTTTTCCTCTCCAGTTTTGACCGTCTCGACAGATTTTTCTTTAACTTCTTTGATACCAGCTTTACCAAATTGTATAGCCTGCTCAATGTAGTTGAGTATCAAAGCAACTGATTTGATAGCGTCATCATTCGCGGGGATTGGGAAATCAACAAGACTAGGATCGGCGTTGCTATCTACAATTGCAACTACCGGAACGCCCAATTTGCGAGCTTCGCGGACTGCATTGATATCATTATTAACATCTGCCACAAACACCGCACCCAGCTTAACATCCATATTTTTTATCCCACCATAAAGATGATTCATCTCATCTATTTCTTCTTGAAACCGTTGAATTTCTAGTTTGTTGAACTTGCTGGCAAAATAGCCTGACTCCATTTTTTGTTCAAAATCTTTAAGCCGTTTTATCCGTGAGCCAATTGTATCAACATTTGTAAGCATTCCGCCGACCCATCGCTCGTTAACGTAGGGCATGTGTGTCTGAGTAGCCACTTGTTTGACCGCGTCTTTGGCTTGTCTTTTTGTGCCAACGATCAAAACTTGCTTGCCAGACTTAGTTGTTTTTTCAATAAATTCTGTAGCTTTTTCTAGGCACACAACTGTTGTAGCCAAGTCAATAATGTGGCTTCCATCCCTCTTGCTGTGCAAATATGGTGCCATCTTCGGGTGCCAACGGCTTGTACTGTGTCCAAAATGTGCTCCGGACTCAAGTAACTTTTTAATATCAACCCCGTTAGAGACGTTGTCTACTCCTATTGTTGATTTAATTTTAGACTCTTTTGTTTTAGATTGCCCGTCTTTAACGGGGTCAATATCGACTTTTGTCATATATTTTCCTTTCTTGCCCCGCCTCGGGCGGTGGCTCTTCAGTGTTTTGGCCGATCAAAAAGCCAGAAGACCTTTCAAGCGGAGGATCAAATAAAACACCTGCTTAATTTGTATTGTTACTATTCTATCAAAAACTCCATCTGATGTAAACCTGCCTGGACAAACACTATCAAATTACATCTAACTGCATTGCGATAAAGCCTTGCAGGCTTTTAATCACCTTACTTTTTCTCTATGTGCCAAGAAAAAGTAAGCAAAAAGTGCCACCCCAGTGATCAAAACAAACCCTGAACCTACAAAACTGCAGACAAGACTATTCTTCCGGGACTCCCCCAAAGTCGGGCTAAAGCCTAGTCCTCAGAATAATCTGTCTGGGTTCAGTTAGCCCAAGAAGTTTTTAGTTGAGGGGATAATAAGCAGTCTAAAGTATTTAACTACTGTGTTTTCTAAAGAAAACACAAATAGAACAAGACCTAACTGCTTGTAGTCAGGCCCTTTGAAAAACAGATGAGACGAACAGACCAAAAGCGCCTTGTTTTGAGGACCAGGCTTTAGCCCGACCAGAGGGAGTCCCGAGATCGTGGCTTCTGGCTAAGGTCAGGCTTAGCCTGCCTTAGGACAGAAGAGACCATGTCAAAAACAGGGCTTTTGGTTTGTTTGGATCAATATGTATTTTTCAAACAGCCTGCTATTTCTTTGCATACTTTCTTGTTAGCACAAGAAAGTATGGTGATTAAGAACCCTGGAAGGGTTTAATCGCAATGAGGCTAGGTTATTTGCAAGCCGACGAAAGGCAGTTAAAAATAATAAAAACAGATTGATAATCAACAAGAGATGTGATAAAATTGTTGAAATGAAGCAAGGAATTCACCCAGACAATTATCGTCCTGTGGTTTATCAGGACATTTCTAATGGAACAATGTTTTTGGTCAGTTCGACTGCCAAAGCAGAAGAAACCATCAAGTATACTGATGGTAAAGAATATCCGTTAGTCAAAGTTCATATCAGCAGCAGCTCCCACCCGTTCTACACCGGACAAGAAAAACTACTTGACGTAGAAGGTCGCGTTGACAAATTCAAAGCCCGCAAAGCCGCTGCAGCCAAAGCCCGTGAAAAAACAAAGGCCAAACTCAGCAAAAACTCAGCCAAAGATACAACTGAAGAAGTACCAGAAGAACCAACTCCCCAAATAGTAAAGTTATGAGTTCACAGTAGACAGCTAACAGTTGTTATTATGACAAAATCCTACAGAGATCTTCAAGTTTGGCAAAGATCATTTAACCTCGTCAAGGAAGTTTATTTTATTACTGAAAAACTTCCAAAATCAGAGAAATTTGGCTTATCACCCCAAATTCAACGATCTGCTGTATCTATTCCTTCGAATATTGCTGAAGGACAACAACGCTCTAGCAGAAAAGAGTTTATCCATTTTTTGAGTATTGCGAGAGGTTCTGCGGCAGAACTGTCAACTCAGCTTCTTCTTATTCAAGATCTATATACAATCGATACGAGTTCACTTATCAAGGAATTGGAAGAATTACAAAAAATGCTGTTTTCCCTACAATCCAAACTGTAAACTGTCAGCTTAATACTGTAAACTATTACTATGGATAAAAAAGAACAAGAATTTATAAACGAACTAGCGGATATTGAAAAAACTCTGCAAAATCCGGACATTTTCTCTAGTCCGAAATACCCAAAACTTGCCAAAAGACAAGCCACGCTACAAAATACTCTTAAATTATTTGCTGAACAATCCAAGCTAAAAGACCAAATCACGCAAACTACTAAGATGTCCCACGGTGGCGGCGAGCTTGCAGAACTTGCTTCGGAAGAACTTGAACAACTAAATTCTAGCCTGTCTGATGTAGAGTCTCAACTATCTGATATATTGACTCCCACAGATCCTAATAATGACCGTGATGTGATCATAGAAATTCGCGCCGCTGCCGGTGGCGACGAATCCAGTCTTTTTGCCAGTGAACTATACCGAATGTACGCCCGCTGGGCAGAAAATCACGGCTGCAAAGTTGAATATATCGGTGATAGCCCTAATGACACTGGCGGATTTAAAGAGGTAGTTTTTGCTATCCGCGGAGAATCCCCCTATAAATTCTTAAAGTTTGAGGCTGGCGTACACCGTGTCCAGCGCGTACCCGTCACAGAGTCCCAAGGCCGAGTCCACACCAGCACCGTCACTGTTGCAGTCCTACCAGAAGCAGAAGAAACAGACATAGAAATTAAGCCCACGGATCTAAGAATTGACATTTTTCGGGCCAGTGGACACGGTGGTCAATCTGTTAACACCACAGATTCAGCCGTCAGGATTACTCACGTACCCACGGGACTTGTTGTTACAAATCAAGACGAAAAAAACCAGCTTAAAAACAAAGAAAAAGCCATGAGCGTGCTACGTTCTCGCTTGCTCGCCGCCAAAATTGAAGCAGAACAAACCGAGCAATCAGAAGCTAGAAACAAACTTATCGGCTCCGGTGACCGCAGCGAAAAAATCCGCACCTACAACTTCCCCCAAGACCGTATAACAGATCACCGCGTCAGCTACAGCCGTAGCAACATCCCCGCCGCCATGAACGGCGAAATCGACGATCTAATACAAAACCTCCTCAAAGCCGAACACGAACTCCTAGCAGAATAAGCCTATATCTAAACGTCAAGAAAGATACCATTGCCAGGTGTTGCAGGGGTTGCCTTGAGTTGCACAAGATTTAAAAGCCCAGCTATTTCAATCTCAGCCATAAGGGGTTCTGTAACTGCATAAGGTTCATCAAAACTATTGTGTTTTCTTCTTATTGTTTCAAGTTTTTGTGCACTTGTTGCTTCGGGGTCCAATTTACCGTCTCTCATTCTGTGAAGTTTGAGAGCTTTGATAACGGCTACTGTAATCTTGTATGCCTGTAATTCATGTTTAACATTTAGATCTACGGGCTCGCCCGCTTCCACAGCTGCAAGATCTTGTAGGACATGAACTAATTCGTGAGGTAACACTTCTCTTTTTTTTGTAAGAAAGTCTGGATTAGGAGTAATCGCTAGTAACGGTCGACCACTTAAATTTAATCTTGTTTCTTCCCCAGTATCATAAATTACAGCAGGCATGGAGATTGAACGTCGAAAAGTAGTGGCACTAGCACCTGAGCTAACCCTGGCCACATGTCGGGAGTCTGTTTCACCAAAAATTCTTTGATATAACCATTCTTCCTGGGATTCTGGAAACTTGGCTAGTATTTTCTTTCTCTGATGTGGTGTGTAGTCATGTGTAGCATCAGAAACATCAATGTTCTCACCATGACTTAAGACAACTACCGGTATAGCTTCGCCGGTATCTTTTGGCATAACAACTCTACCTCTCCGAACATTCGGAATAAATAGTTGAGTATTTGCAATTTTTAGAGGTTCAATTTCACCTTGTTTTAGATGCCTTGCAAGTTTAGGGTTATTTAAAGTTTCCTCTGTAACTTGTTGCAAACTATCAATAAATTCATGACGCCTGCGTCTCTCAAAGTAATTCATAATATATACTTATTATATATTATTTTGATAATATGTCAAATATATCAAATTACACGAAGTTTTAGAAGTTGCGGGATTTTTTGGAGGTCTGTTATGACTTTTTTTGGCAAGTCTTTGGAGTCTATGTCTATTATTGTGTAGGCTAGCTCACCACGGCTTTTATTGAGTAGCTCAACAATGTTAATGTTTGATCCGCCCAATATTTGCGTAATTTGCGCTACTACGCCTGCCTCGTTTTTATGAGCAAGGGTTATTCTTTTGTCGCCTTTTTTAGGCAAGCGCGCCTCTGGGAAATTCACAGAGTTCCTGATATTGCCGTTTTCTAAATAGTCCTGGAGTTGGTTAGCAATCATTATTGCACAACTATCTTCTGCTTCTTCTGTTGAGGCCCCGAGATGTGGCAAAGCAATTACCTTGGGGTGTGCATGGGTTAGCTTATTCGGAAAATCTGTCACATATTGGTTTAATTTGCCAGAGTCAAGCATTTTGATAAGTTCTAGCTCATCAACCAGTTCATCTCTGGAAAAATTCAAAAGTATTGCACTTTTTTTCATCTTTTTAAGCTTCTCTGCGCTCAAAAGCCCCCGAGTTGCATCAAGTAGCGGCACATGGATAGTCACAAAATCAGACTGTTCCAGCAAACTATCAAGATATTCTACCTTATCAACCACTGGTGACAGTTGCCAGGCGTTTTTGATAGTCATTGCCGGATCATAGCCCAGAACTTTCATACCCAATTCTGTGGCGGTGTTGGCTACTCTATAACCAATTGCTCCTAGACCAATCACGCCAAGTGTCTTACCTGCAAGCTCGCTGCCAGCAAATTTTTTCTTGCCTGCCTCTACTGCTTTCTTCATATCATCAGAATCAAGCCCTTTAACATAATCCACGGCATTGGGGATATTACGTGCCGACAATAACATTCCTGCCAAAACTAACTCTTTTACTGAATTCGCATTTGCTCCTGGAGCGTTGAAAACCACGATACCTTTATCAGCCAAAACACCAACGGGTATATTATTAGTCCCAGCACCAGCTCTACCAACAGCTAGAACACTACCAGGTAATGATTCATCATGCAGATTATATGACCGAAGCATAATCGCATCTGGACTTGCTGTGTCTGGTTTGACATCATAGTCTTTGCTGAATTTATCTATCCCTATTTGAGATATCGTATTGAATGTCTTCACTGCGTATTTAGCCATATTTTGCCTCAAACTCCTTCATAAATTTAATTAGTGCATCCACACCTTCCTCTGGCATCGCATTATAGATACTAGCCCGCATTCCACCGATACTTCTGTGCCCACCAAGATTAACTAAACCCTGTTCTTTAGCTGTTTGAATAAATATTTTGTCCAACTCGGGTTTAGCCAGAGTAAATGGCACATTCATTTTGGAACGAAACTTGGGCACAACGGGACTTGCGTAAAAATCTAGATCATCAATTGTTTTGTATAGTTTGTCGCTTTTGAGCTGATTGATCTTTGCCATTTTATCCGGCCCGCCAATATCGTTTTTTAGCCAGTCAAGCACCAACCCCGCCAAGTACCAACTATAAGTTGGTGGCGTGTTGAGCATAGATTCGGCTGCTGCTTTGTCCTCCCAGTGCCAAACTGCAGGCGTATGTGTCCGAGCTCTACCAAGTAAATCATCACGGACAATCACCACTGTCAGCCCTGCAGGTCCGAGATTTTTCTGTGACCCTGCATAAAGTACGCCAAATTTCGAAACATCTAGTGGTCCACTACAGATCATCGAGCTAATATCTCCAACAAGTGGCACGTCACCCACGTCTGGAATATCCGAAAAAGCTACTCCGTGGATAGTCTCATTAGGAGTTATGTGTACATATGCAGAATCTGGGCTGATGTCCCAGTCTGCTACATCTGGCACATGAGTGTGTGCATCAGTTTTGATAGCAATATTGGCATTATCAAGGTATTTGAGCGCTTCTTTGTGAGCCTTTTTGCCCCACATTCCGGTAATTACATAGTCCGCTCTGTCCGATTGTTTGGCCAAGTTCAGAGGAATCGCAGAAAACTGCCCCGTTGCTCCGCCCTGTAAGAATAATACTTTATAATTGTCAGGTATTTGCATTAGATCTCTAATATCACTCTCTGCCCGCCTGGCAATCTGCAAAAACTCAGGACTACGGTGGCTCATTTCCATAACGTTCATGCCAGAATTTTGGTATTCTAAAAATTCGCTTTGGGCTTTTCTCAAAACAACTTCTGGCAACGCACTAGGACCAGCGCTAAAATTAAATACCCTCATCTATGTTAGTATTCTACCATGACAATTACGGACTGGCTGATGTTAAATATGCGACGACTCGGCGAAGCTAAAGTAGATGCACCTAGGCGAGATTGTTTGGTGCTGCTGGAAGACACCTTGAACAAAGATCGAGCCTGGGTAGTTGCTCACCCAGAACACACCCTGCAAACTGATACCCTGCACAAACTGGATAAGTTAATTTCGAGGCGAATTAATCGTGAACCATTAGCTTATATTCGTGGCAAAGCTTGGTTTTATGGTCGATTTTTCGAAGTTAACCCGCACGTGCTGATCCCGCGCCCAGAATCAGAAAATTTTATTGAACTGCTAAAGCAGTTAGTTGAAAATAGACAGCAGACAGCTGACAGTAGGAGCAAGTTGCAGGTTATTGATGTTGGTACAGGGAGTGGCTGTCTGGCGGTCACAGCTAAGTTGGAATTACCGCACGCGGAGGTTATTGCTACAGATATTGATGAAAAAGCCCTCGAAGTCGCCCAAGCCAACGCCAAGAAACACCGGATTAACATTATTTTGTTAAAAGGTTCGCTACTGGGACCCATCTCTAATCTCAAGCCTCCAACCTCTAACCTCGTAATTATTGCCAACCTGCCCTACGTTCCAAGTAGCCTCGTAACTAGTCCCGAAATTGAAGCCGAGCCAGCTGGAGCATTATTTTCTGGAAAAGATGGCTTGGATCATTACCGAAAGTTTTGGCACCAAGTTTCTAGTCTCAAAACAAAACCAAAATACATCCTTACAGAATCGCTTGAACAACAGCATAAAGATTTAGAAATTTTAGCCAAGAACGCGGACTACAAGATTGCAAAAATTAATCTACTCACCCAAGTTTTTACGCTTTCGCGGTAGCTAAGACACCCACAGACACATGACTGCAACCATTATTCACAAATTTCTGTACGTCCTTAAAAGCTGCTTCAAGAATCTCCGGATCAACTGTTTCTTCAATTGATCCATACACTTCAGTTAATTTGTCCAGAGACGCGCCACAATAGCCCAATAATAAAGTCATAATATCTCTTTTATACGTAGTAAGTGTCAAGTCTGCTTCTTGGTTGGATCCCGATGGTGCATCTTCACCTATGTACTGACGCCATAGCCTATCAGAATATACCCCAGCTTTTTGTTCAAGCCTTGTTTTTAACTCATCCGTTTCCACCTCAGGTAAAGCAAGTAGACATAAATCATCACTTTCACTATCTGTGGCAAATCCTTTATATGTGTTAAGCAACTCTGTATCTCTCCATGCAATAGAATTTAAAAATACTACTTCATCATGCACCTCAGGACCCTCTACAATCTGGAAGCCAATGGTTCCATAATTAACCGGCCCAGCTTCGCCTAAATTTTCTCCAACTCCTGTCATCTCCAACATAATAATATGAGTAGATGCAAACGTCAATATTATTGTAATATCTAGTTCTGAGGAACAGCTTCTAGGACCAGGTCTATGGTTTGAGTTTTGCCATCTCTGACTACTGTTAGCTTGACCTTATCACCAACCGCTTTGCGATTAATTAGTGACGTCAGACTATGTTTATCGTCGATATCCGTACCATCAACTTTAGTGATAATATCCTTTTCCTTGAGTCCTGCCTTTTCTGCCGGGCTACCAGAAATTATGGGCGACTTGTCTCCATTTAAGCTAGGCGACAAATACGCACCTCTTTTAATATCAAGATTGTACTGATACGCATAATCATCTGTCAAAGCAACATACCTAACACCTATATATGGTCTGAGCAACTTGCCACTCTTTAAGACACTGGTAATTAACCCCTGGATGTCACTAACAGGGATAGCAAAGCCAATATTTTCTGCGGAACCAGCTGCAACTGCGGTATTAATCCCAATAACCTCTCCTTTTGCATTAACTAGCGGACCACCTGAATTACCTTGATTGATAGCAGCATCTGTCTGGAAAAGATTCTGTAGATTCTCGCTACTTGAGGCGTCCCCTGCCTGTATATCTCTGCCATATCCAGAAATAATCCCACTAGTAACAGTGTTTTGGAACTGACCAAGCGCGTTGCCTATTGCAATAACCTTTTCGCCTACTTGAACCTTTGATGAATCACCAATTTTGGCTGGTTTTAGATCCTTCCCCTTAGTGTCCTTGATCTTCAAAAATGCAACATCAAGCGTATCATTGCTATTGGTCCGTCCAATAATCTCAACATCTTTAAACTCCGTGCCGTCAGACAACGTAACGCTCACAGTATCCGCCTGTTTTGGCACAACATGCCTATTGGTAATGATAATACCCGACTTATCAATGATCACGCCTGTTCCCGCGCTCTCTTGTTGGACCTTCTGAACACCAAAAAATGTTTGTTGATCGCCTTGACTGATGACGTTGACGGAAACAACACTTGGTCCTACGTCTTTGACGATCTGAGTTATCAAATTGCTCTCGCTGTCTATAACTTGCCGAGCAACCTGAACAGATGGATTGTTTTTACTGATTGATTGACTGCCAAAATAACCACCGATAAAACCTGCAGCGACAGAAGACATCAGAAACAGACAAATTACAGCAAATTTTTTTGACTCACGTTTATTGCTAATCATACTAATTGGGTTTTTCATACTTTTGACCATGATACTACCTGCACCTTAATAAAAACTTAAAGAGCCTTGTCTCCCCAATCTGATAAAGCGATAATAATAATGACAATAAACATAGTAGAAAATATGATTTGTTTTTGGGTAAATGTAGATAATTTGTCTTCTTTATCCAAATAATAAAGAGAAGCCATACCGACAGAAATCGCAGTGAGCAACACAACCGGCTGGGCAATGCTTCCAAAGAAAACAAGCCAGTGCGAGCTGACCCACGCTACTTGAGCCGCAAAAAGACCCCAAATACTTGCAAAAAGTCCTGGTTTTTCTTCTTCAAAACCACCTAGGAAATGCCTAGCAGAAAAATATGCAACAAACCAAAATATTCCTACAAAAATTAGTGAGCTAAAATGACTATAACGATAACAAAACGAGCCCAAAAATAGTCCGCTTGCCAGCACAGCTTGTAGCGCAATCATAAGTTTGCCAGAAGACGGCTTAACATATAAGAGCCAGATAAGATACACACCGGCCCATACCAATTGTGTTGACATGTAATTGGCAGAAGCCATGGCAAAAATTATCCCAGATCCAAATAATATATCTACGATACTCAGCCGAATATTGGCTGGCCAATAACGCATCCTGACTGCAAAAATCCGCCATTTGCTTATAAAGAGCAAGGCAAACGCCAGAGCAATAAACTCAAGACGAACAAGCACAAAAAGACCGACTGGCAAAGAAGCAATCAGCATAACATGAAAGAAGTGAGAAAACCCCTTTGTCGGTTTAATTCTTTCCGTTAGTAATTTTGTAATCATAGTCTAATCTACTGCTCAACTGCTGTATTCGTACCAATAATTATAACAAAGTCTGCATCCCCAGCTTGGATATTTGAATCCGGCAAACTACCTACTGCCGATGACTTAAACCTCTTTTCAAGATAGTTTTTTGTGTATTTCATTCTTCCCCCACGAAGATCAACTACGACCGAACTGTTATAGTTTTTCGTTGGAGCATTATCCACCTTAACAACGTTATACCCGTAGCTTTTCAGTTCTTCTGACTTCCTAAATGCAAGTCCGTTAACATTCGTCCCATTTAAAATCACAATCTTAGAATTTTCGTTCTTAAGAAAGCTATCTTTTAATGTGTTTCTTATGTAACTTTGGATCTCCTTGTAATTACCCACTCCTGCACGAGGGATCACCACCGAAAGTCCACCAATATTGCCTGTAGTCACGTAATTATTTGGTGGATCCGCCAGACCAACAGAGATAATATTGTTGGCTTGGATATCCTTAGTAATAGCATACAGTCTGTTGAGATCATTAACACTAAAGTTAGTGCTTACATGAGTACCAAGCGCATCAAGCAGACTTGATATCTTTGCCGGATTAGACAGAGTGCCCAGGCTAATCGTCTTCTCTTTTAGAGCAACTATCATCTGTCTTTGTCTCTCAGAGCGATCAAAGTCGCCTCTTAACGACGTATATCTAGAGCGAGAATACGCAAGAGCCCGAAAGCCATCAAAATGTTGACGGCCTGGGTTAACATCAAGCATATAGGTTTTGCCATTGATCCTCATTTGTTCTTTGACAGCTGTTTTGACGTCTATATCCACACCACCGACGGTATTAACTGCCTTTTCGAATCCAGCAAAGTCTACCATTGCATGATAATGAACTGGCACACCAAGGGTTCTTTCTACGGTTTCAGAGACTACTTTGAACCCTTCTTCTTCTGATTTCTTAACTGCATCAGACGTAATTCTCGAATATTTAGACAGCGCCACACCCTTGCCAGAGGCAAAAGCGGAATTGATTTTCATTGATCCATACCCAGGTACATTGACGTATAGATCTCTAGGTATACTGACAAGCGCAGCCTGCTTTTGTACTGGATCAACGCTAGCGAGTATCATCGTGTCTGTGAGATCAGGCCCTTCATGACCATCACCCCCCCGCCCGAGAAGTAGAATATTAATACGACCATCGCCCTCGCCGTTTAATTTTGAAGGGTCAACATTTGCATCAAGCGCCGCTGCCCCGCCGCCGCCCTTAAAGGCTCTGTGAAGATTGATATAACCCTTTGCCACCAAAAACCCAAGGATTAACAAAACAATAAAGGCAAAAATACCAAGTCCGTGTAGTATTTTTTGTTTTTTTGTGCGAGGTGGTTTGCCTGATCTATCCCAAAATTTTAGTCGGCTCAATTTGCCTCTTTTTTTAAATTGCTCTGGCGGCTCAAAATCATGTTCTTTTTTAAAATATGGTGAAGTGTTTACTTTCATAGACTGTTGCCTGCTAGGACTAAGCCCCTCTTTTCTCTGAAAATTATCCAATACATGTACTGATTTGTTTGGCTGATAAGATGATCCTTTCTTAAAATCAAGAGAGCCAGTCTGCCTAGACTGCCTCGAAACCACACCAAAGCCATCTATAGAAACTGGCCTTCTCTTCTTGTGTTGATATTCTTTGTCCATAAGATTACAAGCTCTCATTATAGCCCATTTTTGGCAGAATTCAGAATAATTTTTATGTTTAGTTGTAATGGCATATACTCGACTTACGCAAATCCCCGCATTCTCCAGAATCTTCCAGAGGAGATTTAGAAGTTCTTTTCTCTGGTGGAAGCACACCCGTAGGTGTGGTGACATCAGAAAAAGGAGTTCTAGGCTCATCTGGAGAGTTTGAGAGTGTGGAGATTTTGCGTAAGTCGAGTATAATAACTTACAAGATAAGCTATGCGGAATTTTATAAAAGAACATAAAGACTTATTGTCTACGATATTAATTTTGGCGTCGGCGCCACTGCTGGCTTGGCTTTTGACCTTATTCGTCTTTCAATCTTATGTTGTTGACGGATCAAGCATGCAGACAACTCTGAAGGACAAAGACAGGCTTATCGTAACCAAGTACAAGAAAACTCTTTCAAAAATAACCTCAAACGATTATATCCCCAACAGATATGATATAGTTGTTTTTGACCACAGAGACAGATACGGGATGAGGACAGTTGAGGACAAACAGTTGATTAAAAGAGTTATCGGCGTGCCAGGAGACCGAGTGGTTATTGCTGACGGAATAGTCAAGGTATACAACAAAGACCATCCTGACGGTTTTAACGTTGATCGTGAGGGACCAGAAAGAAACGCTTCTACCGTCAACCTAACTGAAGGACATATCGACCAGACAATTAATGCTGGGGAGATTTTTGTTCTTGGGGATAACAGGAGCAACTCTCTCGACTCAAGAGTTTTTGGCACTCTGCCCAGTGGTGATATCGTCGGCAAAGCAAACTTCCGCATTTACCCTTTTGACAAAAGCCAAAGACTTTAAGATCAGCTTACAGTTTACAGATAACAGAGAGCAGGCTGTCTACTGTCTACTTGCATTTTGCCAGTTGTTTAATAATTTTTTCTAACTCATTTTTGTTTTGAAAGCTTATGGTTATCATTCCCTTGCCTCTGGATTTATTAGCAATGGCTACTTTCGTACCAAAGATTTTTGTAAGAGGCTTTAGCGTTTCTTTATAATCAACATTGGTTTTTTTGCTTTTTTTAACTTTTTGCTCGGTAGTTGTTTGCTTGAGCAAGCTCTCAGTACGACGAACACTCAAATTACCCCTGATAACTTTTGCAAGTATGGCGTTTAACAGTTCCGGGTCATCCTTTACGGCAAGCAGTGCCTTGGCGTGCCCTTCGCTGATGGTCTTATTTCTCAAAGCCTCTTTTGCTTCATCTGTTAGTTGAAGCAATCTAACAGTATTTAGGATGCTTGTATGAGCCTTACCCAGCCGTTTAGCTACTTCTTTGTAGTCGATGTTAAATTGTTCATTGAGACGAGCAATCGACTGCGCCTGATCCAGTGGCGACAAGTCAACTCTTTGCACATTCTCAATTAGTCCTATTTCGAGTCTCTCAAGTTCTTCGCTCGACCGCACCAACGCTGGCAAATACTCAAGTCCGGCAAGCGCTGCCGCTCTGTATCTTCTCTCGCCGGCAATAATTATGTATTTTTCTCCTTCTGGGGTGACTATCAGTGGCTGCAAAATACCATATTGTTTAATCGAGGCAGACAGCTCTTTAATCAGATCCTGGTCAAATTCTTTGCGGGGTTGCCCCTTGTTTGGTGTAATCTCAGAAATTAGCAAATTTTTGATGCGGTCTTTTTTGTCTATCAAAATACTATCGTCAAAGTTATCCGGCATTAGACTGCCAAATTGCTTACCTAAACCTTTGCTCATACTCCGTCCCCTATTCTATTGATTAACTCCTTTGTCAGAGATTTGTAGGCTCTGGCCCCTTTGCTCCATCTGTCGTGCTCTGATATTGGCTTACCAAAACTCGGTGCCTCGGCTAGCTTGATGTTTCTGGGAATTATTGACTTGAACATCTTTGCTTTAAAATAGCTGGCTAACTCTTTATACACCTGGCTGCTAAGAACGGTTCTTTTGTCATGCATTGTCACCACCACACCAATAATTTCAAGTTCTGGATTATATTCCTTGCTCACTGCCATAACTACCTGTAGCAACTGGCTTAAACCCTCCAAGGCATAATATTCTGCTTGCACTGGAATCAGGATATAGTCAGATGCCGTGAGGTTATTGATGGTCAACAAGCCAAGGGATGGTGGACAGTCGATCAATATATAGTCATATTTATTGAAATCACTACTTGCAAGCTTGGATTTCATTACAAATTCCCTTTGGTCTCTACCTGACAGATCATGATCAAGGCTGGCCAGTGCAGAGTTTGCCACCAAAATGTCTAGATTATCCGTATCTGTAGAAAACACCACATCAGCAAGTTTTGCATCTCCAACCAAAAAATCATACAGAGACGTTCTAATGCCGTCTTTGTTAATACCCACACCACTAGTAGCATTCGCTTGTGGGTCAGCATCAATTATCAAGACCTTGTAGCCATCCTTTGATAAATAACTAGCAACATTAACAGCTGTGGTTGTTTTGCCCACTCCACCCTTTTGATTAATAACCGATATAATTTTTGGCTTTTTCATGTTACCTCAATGATATTTATAGATTAGCATAACTACTTATGGGCTACAAATGTGTCGGCAACAAAGGCGGGCACACCAGATGTTTATCTAGCCTTATAGTACTAGCTGTGCATTACCCGCTCTATATTCTTTTCTATTTCTTGTGAGTGCGGTTTGCTACCACCTCACTGCATATATTTATACGTCGCACAATATTGATTCTTTTTGGAATAAGAGCGTGGCTAAATTGTCTAGCTAATTTTTGTGATCTTGATGATAGTTTTGCGTTGACGATGGCCACGGACTTTGTGAACTCGCTTTTTGGCTTTATAGCGAATAGATGTAACTTTGTCAGTTTGCTTGTCCTGCTCTGTTATCTCTGCTGTAACTTTGGCGTCTTTAACGGTAGGCGTACCAATCTTAACATCTTTGTCGTCGAAGACTAGTAGAGGTTCAAAAGTAATGTTCTTATCTTTAGATTCAACTAACTCAATTTCTAAACTGTCGCCAGTACTAACCAAATATTGTTTGCCCCCAGTAGCGATAACTGCTTTACTCATTTTACTTCCTTATTATTACAAACGTTATTTGACACAATTATAGCAAGAAAACTAGCCCTTTTCAACACTTGTGCACTTATTCACCGCCTCGTGAACACTTAAGTTCGTAGAATAGTTAAGTTTAACTTAGCACAAAATTTATTTTGAACACACTACGCCCATCTCAATTATCTGCCAAAACTCCTTCTCAGGGTTTAACCCTGAGAAAATGCCACTGATAATAACGGGGTTGTTGTTTAAAATCCCCTAGTCACACCGTATAGATTTAAGCCTCAATTTCAAACCAAACTATTTACCCCTATTCAACTACCCAGTAATATATCTCCCAGGTGTCAGATGGACTGACGCTTGCAGCAGGCGCTGAGATAGTGAATGTAGTAGTACTCGTAGCTGAAACATATACATCACTAAGCTCAGTATTGGCATTCTTACCACTAACAATTACAGCCTTTGGTGCAGTGCCGTAACCTCTGTTAAACGTCACTATTGTATTACATGTAGTTGGTGACCCGCTACCCGTATTAATCGTTACGGATCCTGCGGAGTCTGTAGAATTGGCAGTGACGGCAGATGTTGGGCTTGTTCCACAGCTAGTTGGAGTTCCTATAGTTGGAGCTGTGGTCTGGGTAGATTTGATGTGACCATAGGTTACGATGTGACCATCTTTGTCTATAGAGAATTTCTCTGATGTAGCATTCTGGACCGATAACAACTTTGCTCCGGATGTGCTGTAATTGTTGGTCGTGTTGAAAGTAAAGCCAATTGCACTAGCTCCATCAGCTACACCTGAAAATATACGGCTATTAGTAGTATCTATGCCTAGTAATGTTATTCCAGCAGCGTTCTGGACCTGAAAGGCAGTAGTAGAATCATTGCCAGTTTCAGTCTTGAATAAGGCCTCACCTATGCTAGATACGGTGAACAGATTTTCGAAGCTTGATGAATCAGTGTACTGCAAGTCATTGCCGGTAAGGATGATGCCGCCGCCAGTGCTTAAATTGGTCAGTTCTATATCACTTGTTGCGTGGTTTTTGTTCAAAGAGACATCACCACTTGTATCTAGGAACAAAGCCCCGCCACTCTCAAGAGTTGCGCTGGCAGAGTAGTTAATACGACCATTTGCATCGACATTTGAACCACTCCAAGTATATGTAGAGCCATTATCTATAATAGAAGCAACATTGCCTACATCGTTTCTGTACCATGTAACCCCATTGTCATCAGATCTATCTACAAGATATCCGACAATACCCTCAACTTGCGTCCATGATATTGTATTTCTGCTAGTAGATCCTGTGGTTGTAACACTAGCTGGTGTAGTTGCTATGGCAATACTGGCAATGCCCATTGAGTTATAGGAAGACACTCTATAGTAATATGTATCGGCTGCCAAAGTGCCACCTGTACCTTGGCTACTGAGAGTTGGACTTACCGGAACAGGCACACCAGCAAGATATAAAGAAGCATGATTAAGGATGAGCTCGCCATAGTCCGCACTAACATTAACCATAGATTCCCCTGATGCAGATTGAATATTGAAGACAGAGGTTGAGGATCCAGTTGCCTTAATACTAACGTCACCCATTACATTCAGTCCATTACCAAGACTTGTATTACCCCTCACATCTAGCCTGCCTACTATGTTAGTATTGCCGGCTGTTAGTTCCCCGCCGGTGCCAGTTTCACCCTCGCTCAAATTGCCTCCGCTATAACCGACCAAGTCAAGAGCACCACCCATTTTAATTCGCTGAGTGGAAGCATAATATACAGTACCAACTACACTGCCATTATTCCCACCGATGACGTAAATATTGCCATTTACAACTACCGAACTGTGGTCCATGATGGCACCAGATGATGCTGCTAGACTGTTGGTAGCAGCCGTCCATGAGCCATTGCCTCCACCACTGGTTAATGATGCGTAGTAAACAGTACTTTGTTTGGTGCCACCATAAGTGACTTCTCCGCCAATAACGTAGATCCGACCGTTAGCTACAACAGTAGTGTGACGATCTCTAGCAGCTGGGAGAACTGTTCCACTGCCCCAACCAGAAATTGTTCCATCTAGATTTAACTTACCATAACCCACTGTTGTTTGCGCTGTAGTAGAGCCATCAATACCACCAATTATGTAAACGTAGCCGTTGGCGGCAACCGCAGTATGAAGTGCTCGAGTAGCCGACGCGCCACCGATACCGCCGGAGTTGGTAGACCAAGCACCAGTTGTTCCATTAGCATTAAGTTTGGCGTAATAGACTGTAGATTGAACTGTAGGAGTGTTATCTGCACCGCCTGTGACATAGAGGTATCCGTTAGCTACAAAACCGGCAGCATCACTTCTGACAGCAGGGATATCTGGGCTGTCTCTCTTCCAGGCTCCTAGCGACCCATCACTATTGAGTTTGGCATAGTAGACTGTCTTGACTGCCGCGCCACCATCGTAACCACCTGCAACGTAGAGATATCCATTTGCAGCAACAACTACAGCTTCTTGGCGGGCAGCGGGCATATCGTATGTTGCACTGTTGGTCCAGGCTCCAACTGTGCCATCTGCGTTCACTTTAGCATATTGGATACGTTGGCTGGCACTGCCACCAACAACATATATATATCCATTAGCTACGACAGAAGAGTGCTTTTGGCGAGTTAGTGCCAAGGCATTAGCATTGGTGGTCCAGGTGGAAACTTCCCCACTGTTGTTGCCACCAAGTGTTATCTGGTTATTTGATGTATCTACGTTTAACAGTGATGATCCAGCTGCATTCTGGATCTGGAAGGCCGTAGTGGAGTTGGTGTTGCTCTTGAATGATGAGTTGCCGTTGACACCTAGTCCGCCAGATAGTTGAGTAGAGTCAAGGACAGTCAGTCCGCCTTGGATAGAAGTGTTGCCACCTATACTCACGTTGCTCCTAACAGACAATGTGCCTGTTTCTATGCCACCAGCTTCTAGTTGTTGGACATACGCACCACCGAGATCATAAGTAACGAGGGTGTTGCTGGTGTATTTCGTTACGTAAGCATAGCGGCCTTGTACAAAGACAGAATACGGGGTTGTTCCAGTTGCTAAGCTACCTACTGATGTAGGGCTGGCTGGGTTAGAGACATCATAAATACCAAGTGTACTGTTACCATCACTAATCGTGTAAACATAGCGGCCTTGGACATAGACGGAAGTTGGGTGGAATCCTGTGGCAACACTACCTACTGATGTAGGGCTGGCTGGGTTAGAGACATCATAAATACCAAGTGTATCGCTACCATAAATTGCTACGTAGGCGTAGCGGTCTTGGACGTAGATGGAAATCGGGTTTATGCCTGCCGCGACTGAACCGACTGAAGTAGGGCTAACGGGGTTGGAAACGTCGTATATACCGAGGGTACCAGCGCCGTAATTAGCTACGTAGGCGTAGCGGCCTTGGACGTAGACTGAACGCGGGTTGGAACCAGATGCCACACTACCTGCCGATACAGGGCTAGCGGGGTTGGAGACATCATAGATTGTCAGGGTCGAACTACCAAAGTTTGCAACGTAGGCGTAGCGGCCTTGGACGTAGACTGATTGTGGCGTTGTTCCTGTTGCCACACTACCTACCGATACAGGGCTAGCGGGGTTGGAAACGTCGTATATACCGAGGGTATTACTCGTGTAATTTACTACATAAGCATAGCGGCCCTGGACGTAGATGGAAATCGGGAAAGTACCGGTGGCGACTGTGCCAACGGCTGCTGTCGGCACACTGCCTGACACATAAAGCTGTCCAGTAGCCGTACCATTGGTGCCAACATTAATTCGCATATTTGTAGTGTCAGCACTCAGCAGAGTGCTACCCGCTGCATTCTGCACTTGGAAGGCGGTAGTGGAGTTGGTGGAACTGCGTAGGGCGGCTGAGCCGGTGTCTGATACATAAAATGCTGGGTTATGAATACGGTAATCCTGGCTAGTGTTGGTGGAAGAGGCTGATAGGGTTAAGTGAGTAGTATCAGTAAAACCGGTAATGGTGTATTTACTGCCGTTAGCAAAGATAAATTCCATGCCAACCATATCACTAGTCCAGGTAGTGCTGACTCCCACCACGGTAGAACTGGCGGTTGTCGAGGCGGTACCCGCGTTGTAGTATATTGGCGATATGCTAAACAGGTTGGTTGGGGCGGTGGTGCCGATGCCTATCTTGGTCTGGGTTGAGCCAGTGGCAGACCTGCCCAGTATCAAGCTGTTGCTTTGCTGGACTTGGGAGTAGGCACCAATGGCGGTAGCTTCTTGCAAGCCTGATCCAGTACTAAATCCGCCATCATTAGTACCTGCTCTGTAACCTATTGCTGTGTTATATGAACCCGTGGTATTAGAATCTAGGGACCAATAGCCGTAGGAAGCGTTGTAAGAACCTGTGGTGTTAGAAGCTAGGGAGGCATCACCGCTAGCTGTGTTATATGAACCCGTGGTATTAGAATCTAAAGAATAGGATCCAGTGGCCGTGTTGCGAGAACCAGTGGTGTTAACAACTAAAGAATAAGCTCCAGTGGCCGTGTTATTGATACCGGTTGTGTTTGAGTAAAGAGAAGATGTACCATGAGCTGTGTTTTCAACTCCTACAGTGTTTGACTGTAGTGAATATGAGCCTGTACCGGTATTCTCTGTTCCTGTAGTGTTCGATTGTAGTGCATGTGAGCCTGTACCGGTATTATAGGTGCCAGTCATATTAGCCATACCCGAATTTAGACCGATAAAAGTATTATTAAGCCCACTTCCTCCAGACCGAACCTCTAAGCCAACCGTATTATTACTATTTTTTACTGTTAGAACGTTATTGGCAAGCACGACTTGCTTTAGAGAATAGAAATCAACCGCTCCATCGAAGTTAGTCGTAGGCGTGAAGATCAAGGCATTAGTATTAACTGTGGTTATTATTTGCTCTTGATACTCATAATTCTCTCCCACGATAGCCAAACCATTTTTCCCACCCAAGTTTGGCATTACTGATTGGCTGGGTGCTGTATTATTATCCACATCAAACTGTATCTGATAAGTTGCCCCGGCAGTAACCGAAGCTGGGGGACTACAAGATAACGGGGCGGTTGACCCGGCTGTATGCGTCCATGGCCCCGTACCTGTCCAGTTGGTTCCGCTGCAGGCTACGCCACCAGCCAGCTCAGAGCCCAGAGTAGCTACGCTATTGATTCCACGTACGCTGAGCTGTGAGTTACTACTGTCGATATTTAAGATGTCTGTTCCGCTAATAGCACTCTGTACTACAAACGCAGTAGTAGAATCACTAGCATTTCTAAACGTAATAGCCCCCCCATCAGCAATAGTTGCTACGGCGGTGGCGTTGTCTTTGAAGACAGCTATGTTGCCTGTTGAGGTGGAGTTTGAAACATTGAGGGCATCACCGCTGGTGGCACCTGTCAAGCTAGTTAAGGCACTGGTGACAGTAAATGTTTTGCCGGCTGCTATAGTGGTATTTTGGTTCAGATTAATAGCCGTAGCATTAGTGGTACCGATGTTGAGGGCTACGGCTGTGGCGGTATCTAGGAGTGGTGCTTGAAGCGCAGTATCTGCTCGGCCATTGCCACTGATCCAATAGCTGGAAGTGGTTTGTTGAACAGCGCTTTGGTTTTGAATATAGCCTGCCCCACCTGTTGTGGCAGCAAAGCCACAGGCAACCGCATTATTGAGACAAACCGTACCTCCGGCGTCAGGCAGAAGAATTGCGTGGGCTCCAGTCTGCGTATCAAAATCTAAGGTTGATGTATTGGCTCCTGTCCTTTTCGCCAACTGCCCCGCCTTA